>R21__coassemble_319_pt1 | contig 40490 bp, 30 predicted proteins | sample R21__metabat2_low_PE_028 | metagenome-assembled genome bin R21
ATACAAGTGACAGTGATTTATTTTTCACTGTCTCTCGTATAGGGAGCATATCAATCTCTCCGGTACAGGGCTCTTTTTTGTTTTTTCCATAGGCAAAAGAGCTGCCACATCTCTGTGACAGCCCTCAGGTATTGCTTATGATATTGAATTCAAGCTATATTCGCTCTGAAAATTAAGCGAAGTATCTGTCAAGCAGATTCTTGAATGCGCGGATTTCTACAACGGATCATATCCCTACTTTAACTTTTACCTTCGCAAATACACCATTCTGAGCATACACATAAATATAACAGGTTCCCTTCCCCACTCCTTTGACCTTGCCGCTGCCAGAAACGATCGCGACTTTAGGATTGGAGGATTCATAGGCAAGTTTTCGATGCTGACTGATCTTCGTTCCGCTCTCTGCCGTCTGTTTTGCCTTGATCGTTATGGTCTTTTTCACCTTGACGGTCACTGTTTTCCTGTTTGCCTTGACTGTCTTAGCATTTCCGTTCTTACTGCCTTTTGTGGCAATATGAATGGTCTTGGACTTCGCCAGAACCCACCCATCACTGCCTACCGCAACGATAATAGTCTTGTAGTATTTGCCCGCTTTAAGTTTACTCAGTGTATAGCTTGTTTTAGTTGTCTTTCCTGCAACTTTGTACGACTTGCCGCACTTATTGGCGTAAACAACATACTCAGCTGCGCCTTTAACCTTCTTCCAGCCTAATACGATCTTATTTTTAGTTACTTTGGAAGCCTTTGGCTGCAGAAGCGCAAATGTTGATCCCTTCAAATCCTTATCATTTCGCGCACTAATGACTTGCTGTTCAACTGTTGTTGCACTCTCTTTACTGCTTGAACCTGCAGAGGATGAACCGCCTGTGCCTGACGAATCCGATGTTCCGGCAGTCACCGGTAGTTTAGCAATTGTTCGGGTTATTTCGTCGCCGCATTTTGAGCAATGTCCTTTTTCAATCCCCTCTTCTGTCGTAGTTGCAGCTTTCGTCGTTGTCCATGAGTAGGAATGTGTCGGCATTGGAATTTCGATCAATTTGGATGAAAAGTCTGTACCGACTTCATTGTATATCTCCTGAAAGACATACAGCTTGTCACCGTCAGCTCTCTTCCCGTCAAGGTCAATATAGACTTTATCTGTTTTCTGTGAGGTGCTAAGATTTCGTATCCTGCCATAATACTTAATTTTACCACTGCTATCTACAATAATAGCCGAGATATACCTGCCGGAATACCCCGCCTGATCCGTACTATACTGTATGGTGATCGTACCATTCGTGGTTGTGCATCCATTTGCAGATGCAGAAAAGTTTCTGCTCAGATCCTTGGACTCCAAGGTAACTTTCCACTCAACTCCCCTGTTGAAGCCGACTGCCTTAAGCGCAGATGATCCCACTGAACCGGAAATTTTGCCACCCTCGAACGCTGATGTAAAAAGAACAGAATCCATTTTCAGATCAAATGCAGGGCGTACACTGAGATCGCTTGTACTAACAGATTGGGATATAATATATCCATTTGAAGTGATGTAGGTTCCTTCCGTATCTATCTCACCTGGTGTTCTGAGCCACCATGAATTACTATTTCCTAATTGTCTTAAGGCATCCGGCAATTGTTCTGCCTCCGCAGTGGATAGCAGCCATAACTGATCAATGGTTGACTGTCCCTTACTTTTATTGGGGTTATAGGTTCCTGTACCCTTGTTGCCACTACCGCCTTCCAGCAAGCGCTCGCTGATGGCAGCTTTTTCCTCACCTTTGAACCTGGATTTGTTCGAAGCATTCTTACTATCGATCCAGTTATCCAAAAATACTTGAACCTCTGAGCCGTAATACGCATTTCCTTTAGACCTGTCAGTGTTGAAAGTCGCGTATCCGACTCTGGTCTTCGCGAGCAGCGTCACAAGGCCGCTCCTTGCCGCTGCTGAATTGCCCTGCCCATTATACCCGATCACATACCAGGGAATAGCGCTTTCATCCGTTCCATAATACAGTATCTGAGCAAGCTCTGTATTCGCATGCTTCCCCAGGATGCTGCTCCCGAGCGTCATAGCAGGATCGCCTGTATCAGCGCAGGCTTTCGCCGCGGGAAATAGAATCGTTATCATCAGGAACAAACTAACTATCAATGCAAATCTTTTCTTGATGGTCATCGTATTTTTCCTTTCTATCAAATACAGATGTGTTTCATCGTCTCTTATTTGCCTTCCCTGATAATACTAGAACCTATATATCCATTTCTGTCAATATACAACACGCAAAAAGAGGAGTGATCTTTCGACCACTCCTCTTTCGTTAAAGACTAATATTTATTAAATTCTGACCCGGATCTTCGAATTAAGCGAAGTATCTGTCAAGCAGACCCTTGAATGCGCGGCCGTGTCTAGCCTCGTCCTTAGCCATCTCATGAACTGTGTCATGGATTGCGTCAAGGTTAGCAGCCTTAGCTCTCTTAGCTGTGTCAAGCTTACCAGCGCAAGCGCCAGCCTCAGCGTCTACTCTCATCTGCAGGTTCTTCTTGGTGCTGTTGGTTACAACTTCACCGAGCATCTCTGCGAACTTAGCTGCATGCTCTGCCTCTTCGTATGCTGCCTTCTCGTAGTACAGACCAACTTCCGGATATCCCTCACGGAATGCTACTCTGGACATAGCAAGATACATACCAACCTCTGAGCACTCACCGCTGAAGTTAGATCTCAGATCTGCAACGATATCTTCCGGAACTCCCTCGATGATACCAACCTCATGATCACAAGCGAAGTTAACGCCGCCCTCTTCCTGTTTCTCGAACTTAGCAGCCGGTGCCTTACATACCGGACATGCGAAATCAGCCGGAAGAGCTTCGCCTTCATAGATGTAACCACAAACCTTGCATACCCATTTTGCCATAGCTTTATTCTCCTTTTTCATAAAAAATAGTGTGCTATTTATCTAAAACAGATGATTTTCTGTTTTATCCAATTTTCTTGTCTTCGCCTGCTATTATACACCATATATACTCTTTATAGTTTCGAAGACTTTCTTTTTCAGTAAGTTTTAATTACTCTGTAACTTCGCAGTTACACTTTTCACATAAACCATAGAAGCTTACGGAAAACCCTTCCACCTGTCCACCGCACTGTTTCTGTGCCTGCTCCATCAGATAAGAAAGTCCCGTGACTTTCACATCAGAAACCTGATGACAACTGCGGCAGATAAAGTGCTGATGTCTCGACACATCTCCGTCATAATGCTCCGGTCCGTTTCCGGTGGTGATCTTCTGTATCTCTCCGAGCTGCTCAAGCAGAGCAAGGTTTCGATATACAGTTCCCAGACTCAGCTTGGCATCAACCTCCTTGAGTGCCTGGTAGATCATCTCGGCTGTCGGGTGGTCGGTTCGGCCTGCCAGGTAGTTCTTGATCGACTCTCGCTGTCGACTGTACTTAAGTGTAGCCATAAATTCCCCCGTTTCTAAACCGGTGAACAGTATTTTTCTGAAGTAATAATAGTAATCATTACTGATATTAAGATACCAGATGAGCCCGCCTTCGTCAAGCTGAAAATCCTGAAAGTTTCAGAATCTTCAGCGTAATTTCAGCGGGCTTTTTTTCACTCGGTGACTTTCTCCTGAGACTCAGATACTGCCTCTGTCTGAACCTCGGTTTTAGTCTCCGTTTCTGTTTCTGTTGTATTACTTGCTTTTACTTCTGTTATTCCTGCATTCTCAGCGATCACATCCCATATGGAATTGCTCTGGAAGCCCAGAGCCCATGCTGCTACACCGCCCAGCTTGTATTCCTTCACAAGACTTGCCTTGAGAGCAATGGAGTCTTCATCTTCCAGCCATATCTTACAGGTGATGCCTTCGTTTTCCAGTTCCCATTCTGCATAGTTCTGACCGACCTCTTCGTTCCAGGTCGGCGTAACGTTGTAGGTCTTCACCGTTGCAGCTGCAGAATCCATACCGAGAACTTCACTCCATACAGAGGCATTGCCGTCTGCATCCGTCTGTGAATACCAGAGTCTGGTATAGAACGGAATCGCGGAGATGATCTTCTCAGCCGGAACTTTCTTCAGGGTTCCTTCCACGCCATTTCTCTCGAAAGAGATGGAAGCAACTGATCCTGCTTCCGATCCGACATAATGTTCATCATAACCCATGATGATCACATAGTCTGCATAACGTCCGATCTCTGCTCTGTCGATGTAGGTATTGATATCATGAGCCACCGGAAGATCCACAGAAAGCACAAGTCCTGCTTTATGTGTTGCTACCGACAGTTCTCTTATGAACTGGGTGAAATCATAAGCATAACTTTCTGTCAGGTACTCGAAATCAACGTTGATACCATCTGCACCGGCATCGGTTACCTTGGAAACCAGATTTTCGATCAGAGCACTTCTGCGTGATCTTGTCGACAGAAGTTCAGCAGTGGACATATCCGGACTGAAGTTGCTGACAAGCACCCATACGGCGATATTCTTCTTATGGGCACGCTTGATGTACTTGTTGCTGATCAGAGATGTGACGCTTCCTTCATTATCCGAAAGGGAAAGCCAGGTCGGTGAGATCACATTCACGCCTGAAACTCCCTTAAGGTCATCAGTCAGGTAGCTGTTAGCATCGCTGTTGTCGATCATATGCCATACAAGATTGACCGGACTATCCTGAACAAGAGACGGTATCGTAACCGGATCTGTAAAGTCACGGGCGAAACTGATCTTTTCAGACTCCTCCAGTCGTTTATTCTCGATATATCCTATGTAACCGTCAGCAGTTGCAACCTTCGTCCATGTCTCCCCTGCCTCCAGCGGATACACTGTATCTCCGGCCTTCACCTTGGTCAGGACCATACTCTTGATGCCGCCGGCATAACGTACGCTGCCTTTTTTCTTTACAACTGCGGCCGTTCTGCTGCCCCAGTTATAATTGACGAGCACATGCTCCTTCTTAAGGTCGATCAGATACTCTACATTGACATATGTCGCGAGGAAATCAGCATCTATATAGGTACCGCGTCCTCCTGTTGTATCGTCACTCAGAAAGATACTGCGTTCATACTTCTGCTCACCTTCAGCTGTAGTTATGGCTGCAGAATCCAGCGGTATCTGCCAGGTATCATCACCTGTGGTGCAGAGCATCACCTGATTCTGTGCATCCCAGTAAAAACGGGATGATACAGCTGATCTGACTGCATCATAGTTCAGATACATGTGGTCATCCACCATGATCGCCTTCGATGCGGATACCTTGTCCTGAAGCACTACAGCGATCTCATCCTCAGCAAGTTCACCGCTTCCGCCGGCCTCGTTGATCTTGGTCATAAAGTAATCGCTGGCAGGCATGACCTTACCTGTCGGCATGTAGCGATGCATAATGAATGCACCGAGTGCAATTCCTATCAGTATCAGAGTCAGAGCGAAACCGGTTCTGAGGTGGTTCTGCCTCTTTTCCTGCTTCTCTCGCTTTTTCATTGAGTGCTGGCGGCGCTCCTGCTCCCTGGCGGCCTTCTTCTCTTCCTCAGCCTCCTCTGCCAGCAGGGCATCAATGAACTCCCGGTCCTTATCGGTCCTCAGCTTCTCTCTGCTGTCTTTTTCCTTATCTTCACTCATTAATCTTCACTTTCTATAAGAAATACGATCGATGGTTGAACACCCTTTAGTATATCAGTTCAGCTGTCTGTCACCGTTAAAATTTCATAAATTTTTCCCGGTGATAATTATTAAATCCACCATAAATGGCACCATTGCAGGCTTATTTATCCAGTTTTTCGGCAACGAACTTCAGGCATCCATCCTCGAAGGGGTTAATCAGCCCCGCTTCCTTCATAAGTCCGTCGAAGAAATCTCCTGCGCTCAGGCGACACAGCTTGAGGTAACTCTCCCATGCTCCTTTATAATCGCGATCCATCCAGCTCTTGTACTGCAGAGCATTTGCCTGGGCGATGCAGTAGTCGATGTAGTAGAGCGGGCAGTCGTAGATATGATGCTTGTTCTGCCAGAAACCGCCTTCCATGTAGTACTCGTTGCCTGTGTAATCCAGATGCGGCTTGTACTGACGCTCCAGATCATGCCACACCGCATTTCTCTCCTTCGGTGTAAAGCCCGGGTTGTCGTAGATGATATCCTGGAACTCATCCACCATGGTTCCGTAAGGAATGAAGAGGATAGAACTCATCAGGTGCATATCAATGTAGTCCTGTGCACGGTCGCCGAAGAGCAGTTTCATCCACGGCTCAGTAAAGAATTCCATGGACATGGAATGTGTCTCCGCTGTCTCCATGGTGATATCTGCATGCTCGCGGATCGGATCCTCTGCAGACAGGAAGCCCTGGAAGGCATGTCCGCACTCATGAGTGATAACATCCGCATCTCCTGCTGTTCCGTTGAAGTTGGCGAAGATGAACGGCGCCTTGTAATCCGGCAAATATGTCATATATCCGCCCGTCTTCTTGGTCTTTCTGCCCAGTACATCGAAGAGGTCATTCTCACACATGAAGTTCATGAACTTCGCTGTCTCAGGAGAAAGTTCATTGTACATCTGGCGGCCTGCTGCCAGAATCTGCTCCGGAGTACCGAACGGGTTCGGGTTGCCCTGCGGCAGATACACAGTCTCATCGAAGTAGTACAGGTGCTCCAGGTTCAGTCTCTGTCTTCTCTGATCATGCAGTTTCTCAGCAAACGGAACCCAGTCCTTCTTAACCTGTTTTCTGAACTCTGCAATATCGCTTCTGCCGTAGCAGTTTCTCTGCATGCGGTCATAGCCCAGCGGAAGATAGTTGTCGTATCCCATCTTCTTTCCTTGCTCGGTACGGTTCTTCACCAGCTTATCATAGATGTCATCCAGTTCTTCGCGGTTAGCGCTGAAGAAACCGGAATACTTTTCCCATGCCGCTTTTCTGACCTCACGGATCGGGCTGTTCAGATAAGGCTCCATCAGGGACAGGTTCAGGGTCTCACCATTCCAGTCGATCTGGGCTGTTGCCAGGAGACGGTTGTAATCGTCCATAAGAATATTTTCTTCCTGCATCAGCGGGATCAGCTTCTCATCAACGCTGCGTGCAGCAAGCTCCATGTTCTTGAATGCAACATGACCGATCTTGTCCTCAAGATATGATCTGAACCTGGAATTATAAAGTTTCTTCTGATAAGAAACGTTCATGTTGGAGAACAGCGGGCCGTTCTCATCATAGTACTTCTGCTCTGTTCTGTAGAATTCATCGGTCATGTCGATATCATGACGGATCTGTGCCAGAGTCATCTGAGTCATGGCACGATCTGTGATCTCATAGTATCTCTGATGAACCCTGAACTGCTCTTCTCCTGTGGCTGCTTTATCGAAATCAGCTTCGAGCTGAACAAAGTCCTTCTTCAGCTGATCAAAATCTACTCTGCTGTAGGGCATATCCTGAAATTTCATTTATATTGCCTCCTGTTTTTATATGATGAAAGAGGTTTTGAGTCCTCTCTTTTAGCGCAGTTATTAGCATACCATGTCCTATGAGACAAGAAAAGCCGAAAGCAAAGTTCTGTGCTCTGCTTCCGGCTTTTACATCTGTTTTTATTTTGTTACTGTTACTTTTATCTTTACTTTCTTCTTTCCTGCCTTTACGGTGATCGTTGCTTTACCGGCTTTTTTCGCTGTAAGAAGGCCCTTCTTGGAAACCTTGACAACAGAAGCCCTAGAAGAAGTATATGTCACCTTATCCTGAGATGTGATCGGCGTAAGCTCTGTGAGCAGCGCAAGTTTGCTTCCCTTCTTCAGGGTTACTTTCTTGGCTGCATTTGTCACTTTTACCTTGCCTGTTGTCACTTTAGCCTTCTGAACTTTAACAGTAAGACTCTTCTCCAGACCGCTTGCAAGGCGAATGGTAATGACTGCTTTTCCTGTCTTCTTTCCGGCTTTCAGCGTGCAGGTTCCATCAACATTGCCTGTAACTTTTACTACGCCCGGCTTGCTTGACGTCCAGCTTATGGCACTGTCGCCTTCCTGCATAGATACCAGAAGCTTCTTACACTTCTGCTTCGTCTGCATCTTCAGTGTACCGGAAACATTCAGCGAGATGAAGGGTTCAAGTGAAGCATTTGCCCAAGTGTATTCTGCGTCGTCGCTGTAGTCAGGATCATCGGTATTCACCACCGAACTGTTTCCGGCATCAGCAGGATCTCTCCATGCAATGGATCCGTTCTGATATGTTCCGGCTCCTGTTCCTGTAAAAGTAACTGATCCGTTGTTCAGGTCTCCACTCACATTTTTACCCATTGTCCAGATATAGACACTGCGGATTATACGTTCTCCCGACACTCCTCTTGTAGTGTCCGGGAAAACATAATAGTCTGTGCCTTCCTGCAACGTCACACCACCTACTGTCACTTTAAAGTGCTTTTCAGCAAATGAGTATTCATCCTCTCCGCTCGGCACGACCAGAGAGTCCCAGCTTAAAACAGCCTGGGAAATATCCAATGCTTTGATCTCGAACTTTCTGTATGTGATGCCATAATAATGTCCGATTCCCCTGATGTTGATCTGCGCAACGCCGCCACTGGTGTTGTTGGAGTATTCAAGCGTATAGTCCACATTCTCCTTCAGGAGCACTCCGTTTCTCTTCACCTGCAGCGCCGGCTTGTGCTCACTGCCATTATAAGCAACGCTTACATCCTCTCTTGTGGCTGCATCTTCAGGTTTAAAGATCAGTCCCGGTATATCAGAGCTTACTGATAGTTCACCGGCCTTATCCACATCACTCAGACTTTCATGATTGGAATAAATATAGAAGGTCCAGCTTTGACTGCCGGTAAAGTTACCTTTTCCGGTGACCGTAACCCTTCCTTTCTGCCCGGATGCCGTGTTGTTGGAATAGACAGCGGTATAATCTGTTCCTTTTTTCAGTTCCAGGCCATATGATGTAACGACCCTGATATCAGGTTCACAAGGATCTACTTCATTGTAAATACAAGTGTTCTCATCAACATAGATCACAGATCCCTTGCTCAGATCATAAGGATTAATTGTAAATGGTATCCGAACCTTGCCTGTATACTGACCTTTTCCGGTCATAACTATATAGGCTGTTCCTGCATTTACATTGTTTTCATAGGTAAGCGTATACTCCTGATTCTCCCTCATGAAATAAGGTCCATAGCCTCCCTTGCCGGGAGCCCAGTAACTGCACCTGATCTCTTTCCTGTGTTCTGCTCCGGAATAAGTAACTTCCGATGAGTCTTGTACAACAAACCAATCCTCTCGAAGCGGTACCTTTCCATTCTCATCTATATACGCCTTGTCATCTCCGAGATATTTGTAAGGAGTTGCTTTATCTGCCGAAGATTCCTTGTACACGAACACAAATCCGCCCCAGACAGGCCCCTCATCATACTGAAAGTTTCTGGCATATATAGTTACCTCTTTACAGTCTATAGCTCTCGTACCGAGATACTTCACACTCTCAGGTATCGTAAGATAATCCAGCCTGGACTGAAAGGTCGCATCTTCTTCTATTCTCTCAAGTCCATCGGGCAGATCCAGTTTTGTCAGCGATGTTTCTGCAAACGCCTCCTGACCGATCTCTTTCAGGGTCGATGGAAGTTTTACCTCCGAAAGAGTTTCCATATCATAGAAAACCCTGTCACCGATTCTTTTGCAGCCTTCCGCTATAGTGTATTTTCCGTCGCTCTTTACCGGAACAGCCAGAAGTTCATCCCCGGAATATGTGTACAGACATCCATCCACTGTTTTAAAAGATGTACTTCCACTTTCAACCTTGATGCTGCTTAACGCAGTTGTACGAGCAAATGCACCTGTCCCAATCTCCGTAACACTCTTAGGAATCGTAATTTCCTGAAGGTTTATGCAGTCTTTAAATGCTCCTGTTCCTATACTTTTCACTGTCTCCGGTATGGTTACCTTAGTCATTGTCGCACGGACATTACTTCTGTAGAAACAGTTCTCTGATATCCCAACCACCTTTGCCCCGCTAATTGTTTCAGGGATTACGACCTCCGGGTCAAAACCAATATATGCATTGATGATAACACCACCACCATCTGCAGGAATGTAGTAGTACGGAATTTTATGCTCGTGTATGTCATAACCTCGGTCAGTTCCTCCCGAACTGCCTACCTCAACAACGTAGTACTTGCCGTTGATCTTTGCGATTCCATTCCTATGTGCAGGGTTATTCGGATCTGCATATGCATTATATCGGACCTCGATGCCGATAAAACTGCACATAATGATCAGCATCTCTGTGTTGGCTATACAGTCGCCTCCTGTTTCCGGATCGTAATACATGTTGTATGCGGTGTAATGTTTTGCACTGTATGGATATGTCGAAGTAATGTAATTAGCGATTGCCTTTACCTTCTCCACGTTGTCATTGATACCGCTGCAGAGTTCATCTGTCTTAGCTTCCAGATCGGCAAGCATTTTCTTTTCCAGTTCATCTTCATTTTCATCCAGCTTCTGATCAGATGCCACATCGGTATACTCTGTCTCAGCTTCTGAAACAATATCCTCTATCCCAAGTTCGGCTTCGTCATAGTTAGCAGCTTCTGCTTCCTCAGCTTCCGCCGTTTCCTGCAGTTCAGCATCTTCCTCTATTACATAATCATCCCCGGCAATAGAATCCTCATCCTCGATCACCAGTATTTCTTCACTGTCTGCCCCGATCAGCTGCTCAGCCTGAAGCGCACTCGTATTACCCACAAGAAGAACTGCTGCAAGTACCGCTGCTGTCCATCTTCTGCCATATCTCTTCTTGCTCATTCCTGCATAACACCTTTCTGTCGTTTCTCTTCCGTCATCTATCCGTATATTTTCTCAGATCCCTGAGTGCTTTATAAAGCTCATGAAACAGGACCTGTCTGTCTTCATAGATCTTCACATTCTCTGCGATTGGTTCTGTGACCTCACTGCTCATGTGAACAGTTGCTTTCGCCGCTTCAGCAAGATCCGGGTAAACACCGAGTCCTACCAGGGCCATCATCGCTGCTCCCTGGCAGGCTTCCTCTGAAACCAGTGTCGTGTGGACCGGCATATTCAGCATATCCGCCTGTATCTGCCTCCAGGTCTTTCCCTTAGCTCCGCCGCCGGCAGAGATCAGGTAGTTTCTTTCAAGGTCCATCTGATCCAGAATCACCAGACATTCTCTGAGATTATACATCACACCTTCCATAGTTGCCCGCACAATATGTGCCTGTTCATGCTGAAGGCTGAGCCCATGGTAGGTTCCTCTTGCATATGGATCATTCCACGGAGTCCTCTCACCCGCAAGATAGGGAAGGAACATCAGTCCCTCTGATCCGGCAGGAATCCGCCCCGCCTCTTCATCCATCTCTTCAAATGTTTTGCCCGTCATCAACGCCTTCGACTTAAGCCAGTTTAAGGTACTTCCGCCATTAAGCGCACCGCTCTGAATAGCCCAGCGATCATCCGCGCTGTGGCACCAGGTCTGGATACGAAGCTTCTCATCACAGATCGGCTTATCCACCACCAGACATAACTGCGATGCGGTACCGATGTTGCAGGCCATGGTGCCTGTCTCGATGACACCGCTTCCGGTAAGCGCACAGAGACTGTCGCCTGCTCCATAAACAACCGCTGTCTTTACTGAAAGACCTGTCTCTGCGGAAGCGTCCCCTGTGATCTTTCCGGCGATCTCACAGCTTCCATGAACCTCAGGCCAGATATCATCCCTGATCTCCAGTTTTCCAAGCAGCTCCCGGCACCATTCTTTATTCTTAGTTGAAAAAGCAAGCGCCGCGGATGCATCCGAATAATCACTTCCGATCTCTCCGCATAATCTGTATCGGATGTAGTCCTTCGGAGACATGACCACTGCTATCCGGTCATATAATTCCTTTTCGTACTTCTTCATCCAGTAGAGAGATCCGATCAGCATACCTGCGCTGGGCTGATTCAGCAGCTCCGTCTGCATCAGGCTGCCTGCCTTTTCCCGAATCTCAGCAAGTTCTCCGGCACATCTCTGATCCAGATGAATGATTGCCGGGCGAAGCACATCGCCCTTGCTGTCAAGTGCGACCATTCCGTGCATCTGTCCGGAGAAGCCGATACCGCCAATATCTTCCGGCTGTATTCCGGATACTCGAAGCACTTCTGTTATTGCATCCTTTACTCCGATCCACCACTTCTCAGGATCCTGCTCTGCCAGATGCTCTCCCGGGATATCCACCGGATAAGTTCCTCTTCCTATCCCGAGACACTTTCCGAATTCGTCCATGATCATGGCTTTCGTACTGGATGTACCGAGGTCGATTCCCATCACATAGTTCATTGCTGCTCCCCTTTTACATTTGTCACAGACATTTTCTTCTAATATAACACAAAAGGAGCCGCCGCATACGCGACAGCTCCCTGAAATGACTTATTCTGTTGCGAAAGATGATTATCTAACGCCTGCGAGCTTCAGTACCTCCGGTACCTTATCTTCCCAGCCAAGGGACATGATATGAACACCCTGAACGTACGGCTTGCACTCTTTAATGATGCGAGCTGCGATCTCAACGCCTGTGATACCTGCTTTGGTCTTTTCCTTGTCAGCGCGAAGCTCGTCAAGGAGTGACTCCGGAACAGAGATACCTGCTACGTTGTTGTTCATGAACTTGCACATACCAACAGACTTCGGAATGATGATACCAAGCTGGATCGGTTTTCCGAACTGTTTTGCTCTCTCAGCGAACTGGATGAATTTCTCTGAATCGAATACAGCCTGTGTCTGGAAGAACTCAGCGCCTGCAGCAACCTTGCGTTCCATCTTCATGAGCTGTGCATCAACAGAGTCGCTGCACGGAGAAACAACTGCGCCCTTGCAGAAGGACGGAGCATCGCCATCGAGCTTATTTCCGCCAAGGTCCTCACCCTTTTCAAGAAGACCCATGGTCTCAAGAAGGGATACAGAATCAAGGTCGAATACCGGCTTAGCTGCCTTGTGGTCACCAAGTGTTGTGTGGTCACCTGTCAGAGACAGTACGTTCTCGATACCGAAATGAGCTGCGGAAAGAAGATCAGACTCAAGAGCGATTCTGTTTCTGTCACGGCATGCCATCTGGAAGATCGGGTTGAAGCCGTTGTCTTTCAGAGTCTTACATACTGCAAGAGAACCAAGACGCATTACAGAAGACTGGTTGTCTGTTACGTTGATAGCATCGATATCGGAAAGATATTTCTTAGCTGTTTCTACCAGTTCATCGATCTGGAATCCCTTCGGCGGGCCTACTTCAGCAGAAACAACAAACTCACCCTGTTTAAATAAATCACTAAGTTTCATAATTTATCGCTCCTCTATTCTAGAATACTAGATTAAGATTCCTTACATTCTTTAGTTGCTTCAGTGGTTGAAAAGTCATGCAGCTGTGTCGGGCAACGCATAGCGTCAAGGCGTCCCAGCTTCTTAAGACGCTGGTAGATACGCTCCCATCCGCATTCCATATCCGGATCTACTTCACACATGCCGTTCTTAGCACCACCGCACTGTCCGTTTACAAGGCTCTTGGAGCAAGCTGTGATCGGGCAGATACCACCGGTCAGATTCAGGTAGCAGGTACCGCACTGTCCGCAGTCAACCTCCAGCGGTGTAACACCCTGGAAGCCCGGAAGACGAATTGTATCGCAAGCTGCGTATACTTTCTTGTCACCCAGGAACTGAGCTACTGTCTGTACGCCAACGCCGCAGGAGAACACGAGAACCATGTCTGCTGCGTCAAGCTCTGCCTGATGCATCTCAAGACGAACCTTCAGGTTATCTGTGTTGCAGATATAATCGGTAGTCATGATGCCGGTTACGATGCCCTTGTCGGACATCTCTTTCTGCAGCTGTTTTGCTTCTTTTTCAGGGAAGCCAACTTCTTTGCAGCCCAGGCAGTTGATGATAAATACTTTACCGTTTACCAGAGAATCAAGTGTCTCTCTGGACTTTAATTCAGTCATCAGCATATTACTTCATCCCCCTTACCAGGCCAATACCTTTTCTCATCTTGTCAACCAGCGGAATCTTGGAAGCACAGATGAACTGGCAGCATCCACACTGGAAGCAATCCAGCATGTTGTTGTCCTTCAGTGCCTGTGCATCGCCGGCGTCTGCCAGTTTAGCAAGCTTGAACGGAGACAGTTCCATCGGACAGACATCCATGCAGCGTCCGCACTTGATGCACTCTTCTTCAACAGTGCAGTCTGTGCCAACACAGAGGATACCGTTGGATCCCTTGATGATCGGAACGTTTCTGTTGCCTGCAACAGCACCCATCATCGGGCCGCCAAGCTTAACGGTTACGTTCTCGCCAACGATACCGCCGCAGTAGTCGATGATATCCTGAACGTTGGTACCGATCTTAACCATGTAGTTGCCCGGGTTCTTGATGTTCTCACCTGTTACGGAAACAACACGCTCTACCAGAGGCATACCTGTTGTGATCGCATCAGCGATAGCTTTAGCTGTGCTGACATTATCAACAACTGCACCGACATCTGCCGGAAGCTTGCCACTGGGAACCTGACGCTTCATAACGTTCTTGATGAGCATCTTCTCAGCACCCTGCGGATACTTGGTCTTAACTGCTACAACTTCAATGTTATCGAACTCAGCAACCTTGCTCTCAAGCAGTGCAATTGCTTCAGGCTTGTTGTCTTCGATAACGATATATCCCTTCGGAGCATCTACGGCCTTCATGATAGCTCTTGTACCAAGAACTACATCGTCCGCATACTCAAGGAGAACACGATTATCTGCTGCCAGATACGGTTCACATTCACAACCATTCAGAAGAACTGCATCGATCGGCTTGCCGGGTTTCAGCTTAACGTATGTCGGGAAGCCTGCACCACCCATACCGGTGACACCCTTATCCTGAACAAGTGCTACGATCTCATCCGGTGTCAGCTCTTCGAGCGGCTTGCTCGGCTGAACGGACTCATGTACGGTATCCTTGTGGTCAGACTTGATAACGATGCTGTCCATCGGTACCTGTCTTGCCGGATGTACGCGCTGCTCGATAGCAACAACTGTACCGCTCACGCTGGAGTGGATGCTTGCAGAGATGAAGCCATCCTGCTCAGCGATCTTCTGGCCAACCTTAACCTCGTCGCCTACTGCAACGATCGGAAGTGCCGGCTTACCTACATGCATGGAAAGCGGGATAACGATCTCATCCGGTTCCGGGAATGCTGTGAGCGCAATGTTCTCAGCCAGTTCCTTATTCTCCTGCGGATGAATACCGCCGTAGTAGCCTGACAGTCTGCTTTCGCGAGCTGCTTTTACGAACTCAGCGATCTGCTTGTGTCCTGCTCTGGAATAGTCACGAACCTGTACCGGCTTGCTCAGGAATTCTTCAAGACGGCCCTGTGCCTCAAGCTTCTCGTAGATCTTCTGCCATGCGCAGTCCTTCATGCAGTCAACTTCGCACTTGCCGTTCTTAGCACCGCCGCACTGTCCGTTAAGAAGGCTCTTGGAGCAGTCTGTGATCGGGCAGATACCACCGGTAATGTTAAGGAAGCACTGGTCGCAGGCATCACAGGTCTTCTGAGAAAGAGCCATGCCGTGATGACCGATATAGTTCAGGGAGTTGGTCGCTGTGAATACCGGAAGGTCCTCCATATCAGCAACAGTCTGTACTCCGAGACCGCAGGAAATAACTACGATGTTCTCTGTTCCTTCCGGAACCAGATCCTCAAGCTTCTTCTGAGTCTGGATCGCATTGCACAGGAAGTCGATGTTCGCACTGCCTGTTACAGTCTTTCCCTCAGAAGCTGCAAGCTGAGTGAACTCATCGCATTCCGGCTCAGTGAGTGTCTTGAACTCCTTGAAGCACTTGTTACATGCGATAACGAAGATGTTGTCCTTATCTGCAAGAAGGCTCTTTAACTCTTCGGTATCCTTCAACGCATACTTGGTATAATCCACCAGTTTGTTCTCCTTTCTGGAATGTTTACTTGTTACTCTGGGCTTTCAGCACAATTTATTCTATGCACGGACGCCCACGTTGGGTACATTATACCATACTGCAGAGAATACGATGACATTTTTTTAACATAAATTGTACTAAAACGCGAACAAACTTTTTGTTGATAAAACCCTTATGTTTCCGCTGTTTTTTCAGATTTGTGTCTGCAATTCTCAGATCCTCGTTTTCCTTACGACAAAGTGTAGGAAAGATTTATGGTTTTAAAATCATTGCGTCAGCTGCAGAGAACAGAAAAAAGGCACCGCTGCGCTGCATTCGAACACATTATCTTACGCATTTTTCGCTCTTTCCATGCGCTGAATATGTCTTCGGCTGTCTCACAGCAGTGCCCCTTATGAAAGGAGATTGTATACAATCAAATGTATGAAATTACTGCACACCCTTCTGCAGAATAAAGCATCCGTAGGTCTGTGTCTCACTGGTTGAAACAGTTACATAGGCTTTTTTCGCCTCCTCGTAGAACTTGCTTCGCTCTACAGTACCGATGTTTTCGGCCTGATAACCATACTTAACCAGTGTATCTTCCGCCTGCTTCCACAGTTCCGGTTCTCCGACATCTATACCTGCCCCCTGATCCGGCACGATATGAAGGAATGGCTTGTCGCAGTATTCAGAATCCAACGGCATCAGTTTCAGAATCGCATCGATCATCTCGATGGCGCCTACACCCTTGGCCTGAATCACTCTGCCGCTCGGTGTCATGGACACTGCCGGATAGAAATGGTCAGCGATCACGATGGTATCACCGTGTCCCATATCGAACAATGCTTTCAAAAGATCAGAATCAATACATTCAGGAATTCCTCTAAGCATAACGCCCTCCCATATGACAGCTTACAGAAGCTTTCCGATAGCTTCTTTCCAACCGTCTTCCTTTTCTTTTCTTACCTTCTCATCCATCTTCGGCTCATAGTATGTATAGGAAATGGAATCATATACTGTGTTCGGATCATACAGACCTGCTGCAATTCCCGCTGTAAATACAGCACCGAGTACTGACAGTTCTTCTGCATCAGGTATCTTGATCTGTGCCGAGGACATATCGCTCTGGAACTGCATCAGATAAGAATTTCTTGTGGGACCGCCGTCCACACAGATCTGCGGAATTGCCAGTCCTGTATCCTGTCTCATGGCACTGATAACATCATTGATCTGATAAGCAATGCTCTCAACGCCTGCTTTTACGAACTCATTCTTTCCGGTAGTTCTTCCCATACCGTAAACCATGGCTCTGGCTTCGTTCTTCCACCACGGTGCGCCAAGTCCCGAGAATGCCGGAATGATATATGTCTTGTCAGCCTGGTTCGCAGCTGCTGCCAGATCTCCGGTCTCACCTGCGCTCTCGATGAGCTTCAGGTCGTTCTTAAGCCAGGAGATCACCGCACCGGTATAGTTGATGTTACCTTCCAGTACATAGTTAACTTTTCCGCCGACCTTCCATGCAAGGGATGTGGAAAGACCATGTGTACTCTGCCTGAACTCCTCGCCGATATTCATCATGATAGAGGAGCCTGTTCCGTAAGTCGTCTTGATTCCTCCCGGCTGACGGCAGTTATGACCGAACAGCGCCCCATGGGAATCGCCCAGAACTCCTCTGATCGGAATCGGCTTGTCCAGAAAGCCGCCCAGATCTGTCTCACCGAAGTCACCGTCGGAATCTGTCACCTGTGGCAGAGCTTCCATGGGGATACCGAAGATGGATGTCAGCTTCTCATCCCATTCCAGTGTCTTCAGATTAAAGAGCTGATATCTGCTGGCATTGGAATAATCTGTCTTAAAGCTCTTTCCTTCTGTCAGGCGGTAGATCACGTAGCTGTCCATGGTTCCGAGTGCAAGATCGCCGGTTTCCTTAGCCTGTGCAACTGCCTCTACATTTCTGATCAGCCATGCCATCTTGGCTGCCGGATAATACGGTGACAGCTTCAGACCTGTAGTTTCATATACTTCCTCTTCACAGTGATTTTCTGCTTCGATGCTGCTGCACAGGTCGGTTGCACGGGCGCACTGCCAGACAATTGCATTTGCCAGAGCCTTCCCTGTCTTTTTACTCCATGCAGCACTGGTCTCTCTCTGGTTGGTCACACCCATGACTGCGATCTTACTCTTGTCGATTCCGGACTTCTCGATGACCTCTCGGCATACAGCCAGGACATTCTCGAAGATCTCCTCCGGATCATGTGATACCCAGCCCTGATCGTTGATGATCTGCTTATGAGGTCTGTCTACTCTTCCGGCAATTCGGCCGGTATCATCCACCAGTACGCCCTTAGTTCCCTGTGTACTCTGGTCAACTCCCAATACATAAAACTTGCTCATGTTGTTCCCCTGTCTCTCTTAGTTTTTATTGTTCCAGCGTGCGGACGCTTTCTCTCTCCACAAGCTGCGTGCCCACCTGAATATTGTACTTAGGCAGGTCCGGCTCATCGATATGATACTTCAGCGAGCGCACCGCAATATTTCCCATTCTCTGTTTCGGAACCCTCATGGTCGTCAGCGGCGGATTACTGATCGATGAATAAGGCAGATCATCGAAGCCTATCACCGACACATCCTCAGGAATCCGGATCCCGGCCTCCCACATGGCCTTCATAGCTCCCAGCGCGATCATGTCATTGTCCGCGAAAAACGCAGTCGGCAATTCTTCCGCTGTTTCAAGGTACTTCTTCATATCCTGATATGCCCCATCCATAGTGGGCATAAGTTCCACTTCGTATCTCGGATCGATCTCCAGGCCTGCCCTGTCCATCGCATGACGGTAACCTGCTGTTCTGGAGATAAACGGCTTGATCTGAATACTTCCCTTCAGATAACCGATCTTCCTATGTCCTCTGCCTGCCAGATAAAGCACCGCCTGGCATGCTGTATCCAGATTGTTGATCAGGATCGTGTCAAATGTCATCTCGTTATTCCAGTAGTCCACAACTATCATCGGTACCTTGGCATCACGAATCAGGTTCTCGTCTTCCTCCGTCATCTCAGTACCCAGCAGAATCACAGCCGAGCTCTGATCTGCCATCAGTTCCTTCACCTGCATCTCATACATGGGAGACCGGCTGTCCAGATTGACGATGGTCATCTCCAGACCTTCCTTGCGGCACTCTTCCTCCACACCTGTGATCATCTGGGGAAAGAAAGGCGTATCCTCGACGATGGAGCCGAATTTCTTGAACAGAACGAACTTGACCTTATTGATCTTTACATCCTCGAAGTAGCCCATCTCTCTGGCTGCTTTCAGGATCTTCTCCGCCGTCTCTGCGTTGACACCGTGCTTGTGATTCAGCGCGTTCGACACAGTTGCCGGGGAGAACCCCGTCACTTCACTGATTTTTCTGACACTGACTTTCATGCGCAGGCCGCCTTCCCTAAACTCTTTTTTCTCAACTATTATTTTTTCTCTGTCTGCATATCATATAGGCCGGCCTGCAAAATGCGGTCATACATCTAAAAATGACACATTACTGCAGGACCGGCCTACGCTTTATTCCATATTTAATCAGTCAAGATCTTCTCCGCGAAGGTATGCCTTAACATCCTCTTCGATCGGGTCATACAGATCCGGCTTAACACCGATGTACTTGCATGCCTCATACAGTACCGGAACGATATCCTTGTGGATACCTACGCAGTGATGGATGTAGGGTCCTTCAACGATCTTAGCTTCCAGACGCTTGATGTTGTCAACTTCTACCCAGAGATATGTTCCCATACCCTTCGGTCCGTCAACGCCCTTGGCATTTCCGAGGAGCAGGCTGTACTCACCGTGGTCGCCATCGAATCTTGCCAGTGTTACATCGCCGTGTTTTGCTTCAGCGGTGATAGCACCCGGATAATCGAATGCCAGCGGATAAGTGATCTCCGGTTTTTCCTTAGCACAGGAGATCGGCCACGGTCCGCAGTGCTGAAGGAGCTCGCCGTTCTTATTATCCGGATGACGGATAGTCCAGTCTGCGAAGAAGCCTCTGGTCTCATCCAGTGTTGCTGCCTCAACCATAAGTGCTGTGATGGCACCGTGGATATCTGTCTCACATACGATCGGAATACCTTCCTCATTCAGAAGGGCATTCGCTGCACACGGCATGATCTTGATCTCATGCTGCAGCTGGTTCCAGCACTGGATAGCACCTGCATTGCATCCATACTCCTTGATCTTGCGGGACATAGCAACTTTGAGGGCTGCTACGTTCTCGAGCTCTTCATCATTTACCTTGATGATCATGTTCTCGCGGCAGTAGTTCATGACTTCTTCTACTTCAGTTCTCTCTGCCTTAGCCTTGTTCATCTCCTCTGTGATCTCACCCATGGGGATCGGCGCCAGCTGAACATTGAACTTCTCAAGCAGCTCGCCTTCGTTGCACATGGTGGACCAGAACTCATTCGGTCTTGTGGAGATCTGAAGGATACGGGTATTTCTGAAGGTCTTAACTACGTTGCAGACTGCCATGAAATCTCTGAGACCTCTCTCGAAGTAGGGATCATTCAGGCGGCAGTTGGTCATGTAAGTGAAGGGCACATTGAAACGGCGAAGCACTTTACCTGTTGCGAAAAGTCCGCACTGGGTATCACGAAGTCTTGTTCCGTCCGGCTCAGGTCTCTCATCAAGCGGTCCCCACAGAAGAACCGGAACATTCAGGTCCTTAGCCAGTCTTGCGCATTCGAACTCTGTACCGAAGTTGCAGTGCGGCAGGAAAAGGCCGTCGATCTTGGCTGCTTTAAACTTTTCAGCGATCTTGATACGATCCTCGTCGTTGTAGAGAAGGCCCTCTTCGTTGATATCTGTAATATCTACGAAATCAATGCCGAGCTCTGTCAGTCTGTCTGCCGTCAGTCCTCTGTACTTTACTGCATCCGGTGCACTGAAAATACTTCTTCTGGTAGGTGCATAACCCAATCTGATATGTTTCATAAAAACTCCTTTGCCGGCGTTACCGCCTGAAAAATTTTATATCTACATACAGCACTACCGTAATAGTAACGCTGCAAGCATAGATGTCAATGTTTATTACTTGTTTTCATTGCGTGCCTGCAGGGCCATCTTCGCCTGCAGATTTCTCTGTGTCTGGTCAATGACAACAGCCAGAATAATTACAGCGCCGCGAATGACTTTCTGCCAGAACTCGGATACGCCGCACATGGTCATACCGTCGTTGATGACGCCGATTACGAAAGCACCGATCACGGTTCCGATAACAGTTCCGGATCCGCCCGCCATGGACGTTCCACCCAGGACTGTAGCTGCGATCGCATTCATCTCCCAACCGTCACCGGTTGCCGGATGTGCTGCGGAAAGCTGTGCTGTATTGATAAGGCCTACCCATGCTGCGCAGAATCCTGAGATCATGTAAACATAGATCTTGATTCTGTCTGCCTTGATGCCGGAAAGTCTTGCACTCTTCTCATTGCCGCCGACTGCCTTTACATACCAGCCAAATGCTGTTTTTCTAAGCAGGATAGCGGAGATGATCGCCAGGATAGCGAAGATATATACGCCGCACGGTACATTCGCGATATTGCTTCCCAGTGTCTTGAAACCTGTGTTGCCCAGTTCCTTATAACCGTTCAGTTCCGGGAATGTTGCGCCGCCGCTTCGCAGATTGGCAAATCCACGGAAGATATACATGGTACCCAGTGTTGCAATGAAAGGTGCTACATCCAGTTTCGTTACGATCAGACCATTGATCCAGCCAATGCCGATGCCCATCAGCAGCATGATGATAACGATCATGGGGATGCTGAAGTATACGGTAACGCCTGCAAACTTCAGGGTCAGACCTTCCTGGATCAGACCGCCGGCGATCATGCCGGTGAAGCCTACGATGGAACCTACCGACAGGTCAATGCCGCCGGTGATGATTACGAATGTCATGCCCAGACCAAGAATACCGTACAGCGCTACATGCTTGGCGATCATGGTAAGTGTGCTGGTATCAAGGAAATTGCTTTTTAAAATACGGAATACGATGACAAGCAGGGCAAGTACAATGAAGGTACGTCCCTTGAGAACCGTCATCATAAACTGGTTCGAACCGCCATTTTTCTTGTTATTCATTTTTCCGCTCCTTTTATATCAGGCATCCTGCTTACCGGTTCCGAGTCCTGCGTAGGAGGCACGAACCAGAGCATCTTCTGTAATCTCATTCTCTGCCAGTTCTCCGGTACACTTACCGTTGGACAGAATATAGATACGGTCTGCGATCGCCATGATCTCTTTCAGCTCCGATGAGATGACGATAATGGAAAGACCTTTCTCCGAGAGTTCATGGATGATCTCGAATACTTCCGTCTTGGCACCGATGTCGATACCTCGGGACGGTTCATCCAGAAGAAGTACGGTCGGAGTAGTCATCAGACCCTTGGCAATTACGACTTTCTGCTGATTGCCGCCTGACAGCGAAAGGATCGGGAGATGCTTGTCAGCCACCTTGATGTGCAGCTCCTTGATCATCTCGTCCACTCTTTTTCCTTCTTTACTGTCGTTCAGAAGCGGTCCTCGTCTGAAGCGTGCCAGTGATGCAAGGGATGCATTCTTGCAGATATCAAGGCTCTGAACCAGGCCCTGTCCCTGTCTGTCTTCCGGCACGAGTGCCAGGCCGCTTTCGATCTGTCCGGCAATGTTCCTGATCTTCATGGGTTTTCCCTGGAACTTTACTGTGCCTGTATGTTCCGGATGCATGCCCATCAGACACTCGAAAAGTTCTGATCTTCCGGCACCCAGAAGTCCGTAGATACCCAGTACTTCCCCCTTCTTCAGATACATATTCACATGATCCAGAAGGTACCCGCCGCCCTGCTTGGGCAGACAGATATCCTGCATCTCCAGGATCTTTTCCGCATGTTCCAGATCGATGGTTCTCTCGAACCTGTGATACTGGGTATTCTTTCCGACCATGCTCTCGACGATCCAGGAAAGTTCAATATCTTTTACATCGGCATCTGCCACATACTTGCCGTCTCTGAGGATCGTTACATGGTCGCCGATCTCCATGATCTCTTCCAGTCTGTGGGAGATATAAACAATGGAAATGCCCTGCTGCAGAAGCTCTCTCATGATCTTGAAGAGGACCTTAACTTCAGCCGCGGACAGTGAAGAAGTGGGTTCATCCATGATCAGGACCTTCAGGTCATCCTGAATAAGGTTTCTTGCTATCTCGACCATCTGCTGCTGTCCCACTCTGAGGTCACCCACCAGTGTGTTCGGATCGATCTCGTGCTCCAGGCGTTTCAGAATGGCAAGAGCACCTTTTCTGTGCGCCGCATCATCCAGAAACATACCTTTTTTATGTTCATGTCCCACGAAGATGTTCTGGAAAACAGTCATGTTCGGGAAGAGGCTGAGCTCCTGATGAATAATGCCGATACCCTTGGCTCTTGCAGCATTCGTATCCTTGAAGTGAACCTCCTCGCCATCCATATACATGTGCCCTGCACTGGGCTGTTCAATTCCGGCGATCATCTTCATCAGTGTTGATTTTCCTGCACCGTTCTCTCCGATCAGTACGTTGACCTTGTTTTTCAGAAGGTCGAAGGATACCTGATCCAGAGCCTTGGTACCGGGGTAGATCTTATCTATTTTTTCGCAATGAAGAACAACGTTCGGATCATCGTACATAGTTGTTCCTCCTTTTATTCAATCGTCAGTTCGACAGGTGTGATCACAACGCCTCCTGATTTTCCGGACTCTGCAACGCCAACTACGGTTACAGTCTTTCCTGTCGGGTCATTATTCGCAAGATCCAGCGGAGCAACTACTGCGCTGTCCATCTCGCTGTTCAGCGACTTCGCATATTCAGACCATTCGGTCTGGTTGGTGAAGTCTTCGAATTTCTTGTTGGTCTGTGCATCTCTGATACCGGTTCCGGTGTAGATGGAACCCGTCTGTACAGATACGCTCTCTTTTCCGTCATATCCTTCCGGAGTAATGATAAGAGCTGTCTTCTTTCCGTTCGCCTTGCTTTCAAATTCAGCGACAGTCGCTTTCGTCTTGACTGCAGTTGCAGCCTTAACACCGCCGCCATTCAGTAGTTCTGACAGTTCGACCGCATTCTCTGTGATCTCACCCGCAACTATATCCCAGTCCTCACTGGACTGTGCGCTCGCATCAAATGCCTGCTTACCTGTAAGTGCACCTTCTTCGCCGATCTTTACGATCTTCCACGGGCTGCATCCGGTCAGTGCAACTGACAGACAAACCATGGCTGTTATTAAGGATAATGTCTTTTTCATAATTACCTTCTCCTTATCCGGTTCGTTATCTTCCGCTTATTCAGGCCGGAAGTGCCCACTCATCTAACAGTGAAGGCGGCGCTTTAGCACCGCCTTCAGGCATTACATACCAATCATCAATATCAGTTCTTAAATTATTCGGTAGTTGCTTCAGCCTCTGTGTAAACGAATGCGCTGAGGTTCTCAACGTTTTCAGCTGTGATAGCTACACACGGGATAAGCTGCTTCTCTGTCTCCGGAGCTGTTCCGTTCAGATAAGCGTCTGCTTCTTCAACTGCAGTCTGAGTGATCAGAGCGATCTGCTGAAGAGCTGTACCAACCATGTTTCCGGACTTTATGTAAGCTGCTGCTTCGTCGGAACCGTCAACACCGATGATCTTGATGTCGTCGCGTCCTGCATCCAGGCAAGCCTGAACTGCGCCGCAAGCCATTGTATCGTTGCCGCAGATGATACCGGTGATCTCAGGATTGGACTGAAGGATAGCTTCTGTCTTCTCATAAGCCTGAGTCTGATCCCAGTTAGCTGCCTGCTGAGCAACCATCTCGAAATCCGGATACTCATCGATTACAGAATGGAAGTTTTCGGAACGAACCTGAGCGTTGGTATCGGACTCAAGGCCGAGAAGCTCAGCGTACTTGCCTTCATAATCCATAGCTTCAACCCAGGACTCAGCGATTGCTGCTGCACCCTGTGCGTTGTCAGCTACCAGCTGTGCTGCACACAGGCCGGCCTGGTTGATCTCACGGTCTACCATGAATGTCGGGATGCCTGCATCAACTGCCTTCTGAACTGCTTCGATGGAAGCATCAGCACCTGCATTATCACATACGATAGCTGCTGCGCCATCAGCTACTGCAGCTTCGAACAGCTCCAGCTGCTTGGAAGCGTCATCACTGTGAGATGCGCACTTAACTTCATAGCCAAGCTCTTCACCGGTCTTGGTAGCGATCTCCTGTACTGTCTTGAAGTACGGATTGGAAGTATCCGGTGTGATGCAGTAGATGATCTTGCTTCCGCCGCCCGGAAGAAGTTCTGCTGTCTCTGCGAATGATGCACCTGCGAACATAGCGGATGCCATAGCCAGAGTTGCCATTCCAACTACTAATTTCTTCATCATAAATCCTCCTAATACATTATATAGTTTTTACGTTTTAAGACCGGCCCCCCGACCTGTCTTTTAGTAATTTCAATTATAAACGTTTATATGAACTTTTCAACGTATTTTACCAAACATTACAGCGTTTCGCCTGTTTTCACAAATATGCACCTTCTATTTTAGTCATATTTTACTGGTAATATTGAATATTATTTTCATTTAAACTGAAAAAGTAAAAACAGCATGTAAACATTATATAAAATGTTTACATGCTGTTTTATATTCACGTATCTAAACGTTCATGTCATTATCTATAAATGTTTTTCAAGCCTTCTTAGCTGCCAGCGCCTTAGCCTGCTCGTAGATACCCTGTACACCGAGTCCGAGAGCCTCAAATACTTCAGCATCCTCACCATTCGGTGCGTCCTCATCCGGAACACCCATGATCTTCATCAGAACCGGCTTGTTCTGAGAAAGGAACTCTGAAACTGCACCGCCGAGACCACCGTAGATGCTGTGCTCTTCAACAGTTACAATAGCACCTGTTTCCTCAGCCAGCTTCAGAACAGCTTCGGTATCCATCGGCTTGATGGAATACATATCAAGAACAGTTGCATGGATGCCGTCTTCTTCCAGCTTCTTGGCTGCTTCCAGCGCACGCCATACCATCTGTCCGCAGGCAATGATACCTACATCTTTTCCGTCGCCGTGCTTAACTGCCTTGCCCGGCTCGAATGTGGTTCCTTCCGGATAGATCACCGGAACAGCACCGCGGCCTACACGGATGTATGCCGGAGTCGGATCTTCCAGGAACTGGTCAACCAGAGCAGTCATCTGAGTTGAATCAGACGGAATGTATACATCAAGATACGGAACTGCTCTCATCAGAGCGATGTCCTGCAGAGAATGATGGGTCGCACCAAGTGCGCCATAGCTGATACCACCACTGATACCGATTACCTTAACATTGTTATGTGAGTAAGCCATGTCGACCTTGACCTGCTCTGCGCTTCTCATGCTGTAGAAGCTTGCCGGTCCGATGGCAAATACTTTCTTTCCGAGGTCAGCCATACCTGCTGATACGGTTACAGAGTTCTGCTCTGCGATACCCATCTCAACGAACTGGTTCGGCAACTCTTCCGGGAAGGAACCAAGCTGAGCACTTCCTCTGGAGTCGGTGCATACAACAACGATATCTTTATCTTTCTTGCCTTCTTCAAGGATCTTCTTGCAGAATGCTCCTCTAAGTGTTGCTTTTTCCATCACTTAAGCTCCTTTCTGAGTGCGTCCAGATCTACCTTCATAGCTTCGAACTGTTCCTGAGTCGGTGTCTTATGATGCCATCCTGCCTGATTTTCAGCCGGTGCCATTCCCTTGCCCTTGGTGGTATGGGAGATGATGCAGGTCGGCTGGCCGTCTGTTGTGCTTTCCAGTGCTGCGCGGATCTCATCATGGTCATGACCGTTGATCTCGATCACGTTAAAGCCAAATGCCTCAGCCTTAGCATGCAGGTTCTCAAGCGGCATAACATCTTCGGTGCTTCCGCTGATCTGCAGGTGGTTTCTGTCGATGATCCAGGTCAGGTTGGTCAGGCCAAACTTAGCTGCAGACATAGCTGCTTCCCAGTTGCTGCCCTCTGCCAGCTCGCCGTCACCGGTCATAACGAATACGCGGTTGCTCTTTCCGTCCATCTTCAGCGCCAGAGCCATACCTGTCGCAAGTCCGAGACCATGTCCCAGGGAACCTGTGTTGGCTTCAACGCCGTTTACTTTCTTGGTCGGATGTCCGCCCAGCTTGGACCCGAGCTTTCCGAAGGTATCAAGAACTTCTGTTTCAAGATAACCGTAGTCATTCAGGATCGCATAGAGCGCTTCTGCGGAATGACCTTTGCTGAGTACGAAAAAGTCTCTTCCGTCCCACTTCGGGTTCTTCGGATCGTGCTTCATGTAATCATACAGATTTACAAGGACATCTGTCTCGGAAAGGTCTCCGCCGATATGTCCGCCGCCGCCGTTAATGATGATCTGCACCGTCTTCACACGGATCTCGCAGGCTTTCAGCATTAACTCTTTTTTATGTTCCGCTGTAAGGCTCATATGTATTCCTCCTGTTAATTCCTGTATATGGATGTTGTGTATCCTTTTGATGCCCTCATTATATGTTCGTTTCTCGTGTGTGTCAACCATTAATTTTCGTTTTTTGTTCTTTCTATGTTCGTTTACGCACATTGTACTGTATTGTACCGCTTGCAGACCTCATGTACCTATGGTAAAATGTTCGCAAACGAACACGAATTAACGCCGCATCGGAGGCTGTATACATATGAATTTAAAGAAACAGGAACAGATCCTGGAGATCATGGAATCCAGGAATATGATCAGCATTAAAGAGCTTGCAGGCCTGCTCTCCTGCACCGAGATGACCGTCCGCAGGAACCTGGACGACATGCAGGCCAGAAATCTCGTTAAAAGAGAACATGGCTACGCCACTCTGCTGGCGACTGCCCGCCCCACTGATTACAATGTGGAGATCCACGAACACTCAGAGGAAAAGAAAAAGATCGCAGCGGCTGCGGTCTCTTATCTCTCCGCTGGGCAGAGCATTTGTCTTGATTCGGGTACTACGGTTCTGCAGATGGCCGGTCTTATTCCTTCCGGTCTCCCACTGTCAGTTATCACGCCCAGCCTGGAAACAGCTCTTGCACTTGCTCCCAATCCGGACATTCAGGTTCTGATGCCGGGCGGCTTTCTGGACCACAGCAACAGAGCTCTTCTTATTAACGACCCGCAGGAGATGGAAAAATATAAGGTAGATATCGCTTTCCTGTCCTGCCGCTCCTTCCGTCTGCCGGGCGGAACCTTCGAGCACTCCCAGAAGATGATGAGCACCAAGCGCGCCATCGCTTCCATCGCCCAGAAGAAGATCCTGCTTCTGGACCACTCCAAGTGGGGCAGCAGCTCTATCTTCAGCTGTATTCCGCTGGCATGGGTGGATGGAATTATTACTGATAAGAAGGCACCGGAGGAGCAGGTGGAGAAGGCAAGAGAATTGGGAGTTGAGGTCGTGATTGCGGAGTAAAAGGACCAGTATAACGACTTAAGCTGGTTGGCTACGAGGACGCGGGCAACTTTTTTCCCACTTGTACCAAGATATAAGCTTGCAAGAGGGAATGACTTGGCTCTTTCCTGGTTGGATTTCCTGCCGGGACACATATAAAAGCAAGTCAGTGGGAAATTCCCGGCTTATCAATAAAAATCCTTCCCACCTCTTCATGTGTTTTAACATGTCAGTGGGAACCAGCACTTTTCTACGCCTGTTTCCACCAACCCCCTTGACCGCAAAAGGGCCACCGCGTTCAACACGCGACGGCCCTCTCGTTTCCTTTACACCTCTATACTCTCTCCCGGCTTCAGCACCTCAGCCCTAAGTCCTGCTTTCTTCACACTCTTAACGAATTCTTCCGGATCCTGTCTGATCGGCGGGAAGGTGTCATAGTGCATCGGCACTACTGTCTTCGCCTGAATCATCTCTGCTGCGCGCAGGGCATCTTCCGGTCCCATGGTGAAGAAATCACCGATGGGCAGAAGCGCCAGATCAACATTGTCAGCTTTCAGAAGCTGCATATCCATGGTAAGTGCTGTATCACCGGCGTGATAGATCTTCTTGTCTCCGGCTGTGATCAGGAAACCATTGGACAGAGTTCCTGCAACACCGCTGCCGTGAATAGCCTGAACAAACTTTACACTGCCGAAAGGCATCAGAATCTTGCCGCCCAGATTTCCGGCAATTACATTAAGTCCCTTCCCTGCAAATGCGCCTTCCGCCAGATCCACTGTACAGATGATCTTAGCCCCTGTACGTCTTGCGATCGCCTCAGCATCTCCCACATGATCTCCATGTCCGTGTGTCACCAGAATAAGATCAGCCTCAACTTCATCAGCACTGACTGCTGCCAGAGCATTTCCTGTTAAGAACGGATCGATCAGGATCTTCTCCTTTCCGGTATCGATCTGAAAACAAGCATGTCCTAAAAATGTAACCTTCATACCTTTTCCTCCCTGTTTCCGCTGTAATACTGTCAGCTTTTCCTTACAAGAATTATATGCGAATTTTCCTCAAAATCACAGGGGTATGCGCCTGCTTTCCTTCGTTGTATAATTGTGGAAAACGCGAAAAAAGGAAACCGACTCATGCCCCAGGAAGTAACACTCGAAACCATGCTTGCCGCCCGCGACAGACGCGTGGAAAAACAAGATACACTGCTGAAAAATTCAGACAGACCGCTGATCTGCTTCACCATGAATATAGCCGGCCCTATCAAGAATTCTCCTCTGATCAGAAGAGGATTTCTCCAGGGCTGTGCATGGTTAAAGGCCGAGCTGGCTCTTGCCCGCTTACAGATTCTTCATGAGGAGCAGCTTGATGCGATAACCGGGATGGAAGGTTATTTCTGTGTCGATGCCGATGCTCTTGAGATCAAGCGCATCACCTCCCGCATCGAGGACACCGATCGGCTTGGACGCTTATTTGATATGGATGTTCTGGGAACCGATGGCCTCAAGATCACCCGCAGTCAGATCGGCCTTTCCGATCGCACCTGCCTGATCTGCGGAAAGCCAGCTGCTGTCTGCGCAAGAAGCCGCAGCCATTCCGTTGCGGATCTGCAGAAAGAAACAGGTAAGATTCTGGATGATTACTTCCGCAGAAAGGATGTCGACAGCATAGCCCGCAATGCAGTTCGCGCTCTCCTCTATGAGGTCCTGACTACACCCAAGCCCGGGCTGGTGGACAGGACGAATTCCGGCAGCCACAAGGACATGGATATCTTCACCTATGCGGACAGTACTGCAGCACTCGCTCCCTACTTTAGCAAATGTGCCGCCCTCGGCATGGAAACTGCAGGAAAGTCGGAGGACGTGACATTTGAGAAGATCCGGAAGGAAGGTATGCTTGCCGAACGTGATATGCTGATCACCACGAAGGGGATCAATACGCATAAAGGCGCCATCTTCTCACTGGGACTCATGTGCGCGGCACTCGGACGACTCCCCCACGAACTGTGGGCAAGTCATGACCATGTTCTGGACGAATGCGCAGCCATGGTAAAGGGCATCACGCAGGCGGACTTCGAAGGTCTGAACTCAGAAAATGCCGGCACAGCCGGCCAGAAGCTTTACCTGGAATATGGCATAACAGGAATCCGCGGACAAGCTGAAGCCGGTTATCCGGCTGTCAGAAATTATGGTTATCCGGTTCTTGAAAAGCTGCTCTCATACGGTCAGCCCATCGATCGTGCCGGAAGCACCGCACTTCTTGCAATCATAGCCTCTAGCACAGACACCAATCTGATCACAAGAAGCAGCCGCGAGACCCAGCTGCAGATTCAGAAAGAGATACGGGCACTTCTTCAGGAAGAACCCATTCCCACAGAAGATACGCTTAAGGAGCTGGACCGCAAGTTCATCAGCATGAACCTTTCACCGGGCGGCAGCGCTGATCTTCTGGGGCTGTGCTACATGCTCTATTTCTCATCTCAGGATGAATGACATTTCTCAGGAGGTCCGGACCGATGTACTTGTCTGATCATTATATTTCTCAGGTCATGCCTGATGACGCTGCGAAAATGCAGGAGGCGGAACAGCTTCTCATGCAGGAGGGCATCCGCCTCGATAAGAATCTTGACTACACCTGCGCCATGTACGATGGCGACGGGCGAATCGCTGCCACCGGCAGCTTCTTCGGAAACACACTTCGCTGCTTTGCAGTTCACCATGACCATCAGGGAGAAGGCCTTCTGAATGAGGTCGTCTCACATCTGATGCAGGAGGAACTGCGTCGCGGCAAATTTCACCTGTTCGTCTATACCAAGACTTCTGCAGCCAAGCTGTTCAAGGATCTTGGCTTCTATGAGATTGCCTCTGTGGATGGGACCATGGTCTTTCTGGAAAACAGGCGGAGCGGATTCGGGGATTACATTCAGTCACTGATTGCAGAGACTCCTGATTCGGCCGCTTCCGATAAAGAATTCCGGGTAGGTGCCATCGTCATGAACGCCGATCCCTTCACCCTGGGGCATCGCTATCTGGTCGAGACCGCAGCCGCAAGATGCTCCTCGCTGCATGTTTTTGTGCTGAGTGAGGATCTGTCGCCTGTTCCATTTGCAGTGAGGATGCAGCTGGTAAAGGAGGGCACCGCCGACCTGCCGAATGTCATCGTTCACGAAAGCGGCCCTTACATGATCTCAGCAGCCACATTTCCAAGCTATTTTCTGAAGGACGAGACCGCAGTAATCGAAGGGCATGCACGGCTGGATATCGCCGTCTTCACGAAGATCGCACAGGCCCTGTCCATTGAAGCGCGCTGGGTCGGCGATGAACCGTTCAGCCCGACCACTGCTCTCTACAATTCCGTCATGCAGAAGGAACTGCCGGCGAACGGTATCAATTGCATAACCATTCCCAGACTGACAGCAAAAAACGAGGCCATCAGCGCCTCCGCAGTCCGCTCCCTGATTGAGAGCAGAGACTGGGATACACTGAAAGACCTCGTTCCTTCGTCAACTTATTCTTATTTTAGACAATTGTATTCGTAAGGCTGCCGATCTTCTCGATCTCGCAGGTCACCACGTCACCCTTCTTCAGGAACTTCGGCGGATCGAAGCCCATGCCTACACCCTTCGGGGTTCCTGTGATGATGATGGTGCCGGCTTTCAGCTCGATGCCCTGAGTCAGCTCATGGATGATATAGTCGATGCCGAAGATCAGGTTGGCAGTTGTATCATTCTGGCGCAGCTCGCCGTTAACGGTGCTGGAGATGTTCAGAACCGGCGGGAATGCGATGTCATCCGCAGTTGTGATGACCGGTCCCAGCGGAGTGAAGCCCTCCAGGCTCTTTCCGAAGTACCACTGCTTGTGAGCGGTCTGAACGTCACGTGCGCTGACGTCATTGCATACAGTGTATCCGAAGATATAATCCGCAGCATCTTCAGCAGCTACGTTATAAGCGTCCTTGCCGATGATCACTGCCAGCTCTGACTCGTAGTCAAGCTTGGAAACGATATCCTCATGAGCCGGGATCACGCCGCCGTCACCAGGTGCTGTGTTAACTCTCTTAGCAAAGTAGATCGCTTCGTTCTTATCCTTGGTGAATGCCTTGGTATCATACTTGCCGGCTTCCTTGATGTGCTCACCGTAGTTCAGACCCAGGCAGATCACATCCTGCAGCGGATGCGGGATCGGAGCCAGCTTCTGAATATCTTCCATGGAAACAGCCTGCTCTTCCTTCGCTTCTGCTTTCTTTGCATTCAGTTCAGCTACAGTCATGTTCTGAATGATCTCGTTCATGGTATTGTAAGGAATTCCCAGTGTCTTGACCGGAACAGCCTTCTTCTCGTCTGCTGTCAGGATGAACACCTGCTCAGTTCCCTGATAAACGCCTGTCAGTAATTTCATAGTATCTCCCTTTCATGCATTGAAAAAATTAAACAGGTTGCGGTTGGATGATGTCGGGTCATCGTGTGCTCCGATCATAAATACCGCGTACTGTACTACAACCGTGTCATATTTCCCGGAGGAGATGATCTTCTCCAGGTCTATATTCTTTTTTCTGAGATCCACGCATCTGACTTTCGCTGCGCCCAGGGCCAGAAAAGTATTGGATACTTCCGAGAAAGAATCTCCTATGACCAGGATCTTCTTTCCGTCCGGATTCAGGTTGTTGATGATCGTTCCCTTTTTTCCTTTATATGAATAATGCCAGCTTCCGGCTTTGTAAGGATTGGTGTTGTTTTCCGGCAGATAGCAGGACAGATTTACCAGAGCCTCTGCAAATGTTCCGGTCATCCCGTCTTTCCCTTTTCGTGTAAAGTTCGTCTCATATTTGGGTAAAACACTTACAAAATCGTCCAGCCCGATATAGGTCAGTCCGAACTTTCTTCCCTGCTCTCCCAGCCACGCATTCTCATAGCTCTTGAACGTAAACTGACTCTCATCATAAAGAGACAGGTCTATATCGTATCCGAAATTCTCATTCAGAGCCCTCATAGTCTCTCTGGCTGCCATAAGTCCTGTAGGAACCGTCCAGTGGTGATCCGCTCTGTAGAAGGAAGAGAAGGAATCTTCCGGGTCCAGATACTTTCTCAGATCAATGGCAGCTATTCCGGCTTCCTGAATTCTCTCCAGAAAACGGTCCGCATTGTCATTAGTATACGTCGGAAGTCCCAGATCCTGCTCTGCGTAATAATCACTGATGTATTTGGTCGGGGCGTTCACGTAAAGAAGCGGAATATTGTACTCATCCAGATAATTCTTCAGTGCGATCATATTCTCCACTTCATAATCTGTTGATGTGTAATCATGAAGAACTACACTGTAGCCGTTTTTCAGGACGACTCCGCCGTTGTCAGCATAGATCTCCCTAAGGCCCAGATCTTTGCACACAGTTCCGTTCAGACCGATCATGGCATCCTTGAAATTCAGCGCATTGTTCAGCTGCTTTGCTCTCTCGGTGTAGGTCGGAATAGTTTCTTCTCCCTCTTCCCCATGTGCATCTGTGATATCCGCCCATACAGAACGTATCATTCCACCGGCCAGTTCATACGTTTTACTTCCGATGAATCCATACATCATAACAGCTGCGAGGACTGCAGAGACAAGATATGTTTCGATTTTCTTTATCATTTCTCTGCCTCCTATTAAAAGTTACCGTACAGGAAGGGATTATTCTGTCCTGCCATGACAAATGAAATTGCTGCCGCGAACAGTGCAGCAAGTGCACCGGCAAGTACGATATTTGCAATCGCATATGCCGTTTTATTCTTCTGATACAGATACTCCTTAAGTTTCGGGATGACCGGTATTGCGAACAGGACTGCTGCAGCCAGCACAATTCCATATTCCTGAAGCAGAACGACACATCTTCCGGCCGCCAGTTCATTGCCGCTGCCGATCAGCATGTGTTTGATATATCTGAGTCCGGAAGTGACTCCCGGTGAATTAAACAGGACCCACTCGAAGTTGATGAAGATCAGGCACAGAATGCGGTAGATCGTCTCAGCAACTGCTCCTTTGATCCTTGACTGTACTTCGAATGTCTTTTCCAATGCGATTACGACAAAATAGCCCAGGCCCCACACGATAAAATTCATGCTTGCGCCGTGCCATATTCCTGTCAGAATCCATACAGCCAAAAGGTTGAAATACAATCTCGCCCTGCTGTTTACTCTGGAGCCGCCCAGCGGGAAATAGATATAATCTCTGAACCAGCTTCCCAGCGACATATGCCATCTTCTCCAGAACTCACTGACTGTCTTCGTGCAGTAAGGATAGTTGAAGTTCTCCTTGCTGTGGATACCGAACATATTTCCTACGCCGATCGCCATATCGGAGTATCCTGAGAAGTCGTAATACAGCTGCAGGGAATATGCTATAGAGCCAAGCCACAGGAGACCAGCACTGCTCCGGCTGAGATCCGTACCGAATACGGAGGACGCCATGGCACTCAGAATGTTTGCGATCAGGATCTTCTTGCAGTAACCGCGCATAAAGTGATATGCGCCATCAGTATAGCGCTTAACGATACTCTTTCTTTCCTTTACAAGCTCATAGTTCTCATAAAACTCATTGTACCTTGTGATCGGTCCCGAAATGACCTGACCGAAGAAGCACAGGTAGAGCACTGCATAGGTCGGATCTTTCTTCAGCACCACCGTGCCGCGATAGACATCGACAAGCAGTGAGATCGCCTTGAAGGCGAAGAAGGAAATTCCCAGCGGAAGAAGCAGATTTTTTAATCCGATGTTCGTTCCCAGGACACGGTTCACTGTCTGGGCTGAGAAGTCGTAATATTTGTAATAGAAAAGAAGGGAAACGTTCAGCAGAATTCCGCATACAAGAAAGGGAAGCGCTGCCCTCTTTCTCCCCTTCCCGGCAAATGCCCCAATCACATATGCAAGTGCAACGCTTATCAGCATCAGCATCACGAACAGGCACATATATCTCGGTGAGCCACAGGCATAGAAGACCAGGCTGAAGACGATCAGCACATATTTCTGAAGTGCAGGCATGATCAGGCACAGAAACGCACAGATCATCAAGGCCAGAGGCAGCATCAGAAACAGGAATGACACATCTGTCATTGACATAAACTCTATCTTCCTCTCATTAAAATCACAAAAACCTGCACAGGGTGTCCGGTGTCATGATGCAAATACATGATATCGAACCGCCTGTGCAGGTTCTGATGTATATTCTGATGGGATCAGCCCTGCTGTCCTGCTGCCTGACGGATCATATCCTCAACGACGATGTCGTAGATCTCGCCGATGGTGTTGCAGTACTCAAGAAGCTTCCACGGCTCATTGGTATGGAAATGAATCTTGATCAGATCCTCGTCACCTGCTGCAATCAGAGAATTTCCCTCGAAGTGTGCGGTGATGTAATCTGCGATCTCATCCTCGTCCAGATCTTCGTCTCTGCGATCGATCAGCATCTGGGTGTCATATCTGTAGGCGAACTGATCGTCTTCTGCATCAATGCTCTGAATTGGTTCCATAGTCATTATCCTCCATAAAAAGCGTTTATATTCGCATTTTTCCTGTTTTCAAGATATATTCCATGTCTTTTTTACCATGTATAGCGGAATAAGTAAAGTGTACTGTGCTCCTGCCTGCTTATAGCTGCACAGCCTCTGCCCGCAGATGTACCTCCAGAAGTGTCCCTTCTTTTACATGGCCGATACGTTTTTCTTCCACATCCATGGATATATAGGGTTCTCCCTCAATTCCCTGAAGGACTGCCTTCTTTCTCACCTTGCGCTCCAGAACTTCTTTTCCGAATGCAATGGCGTCCGGTGTCTTCTTGAATGTGTGTCTTTCACCGTCCTCATACAGGGACAGACAGCTGAACAATGCGCCGTCGTATTCTGCCTTGATAGTCAGGGAAGAAGAAGCAACGCGGCGGCTGACTGCTGCGCCGATCGCATTTGCCACGTCCTCGTGCTGAGGAAGAATTGCCTGTGTGTGCAGGAGCTGTGCTACTCTCGGCAGGAAAACATGGATGGGTGCACCTACTCCGATCAGCGGATCAGGAGAAGTGAGCTGCATCTGTGCCATGACCGGTTTTTTCACCGCTTCATTGCTCCCGTCCACCTGCTCCTTCGCCTGCTCGTAAAAGCTGTCCAGAAGTTCATCGATGTATCCGGTCTCCCCCATCTTCTTAGCTTTCGGATACTGCTTCGACAGAAGGACCTTGCCGATATCGCTGTACATCCTGCGAACCACAAGCTCATAGATATGATCCGGTACCTCTTCGAGCGGCATACTGATATTCGCCCACAGGCAGCGCAGTGCTGCTTCGGCTGCCGCCTTCTCATACAGAGTGAAGTCGCCTTTCAGAATCATGATATCTGTCGGTGTCAGACCGCTCTTCATGATAATTCCTTCCGCTTCCAGGCGTCTCGTATCCAGAAAGCGCGGATAGGTACCTATTCTGTCGGCAAGTTCCATGGTAATCATGGGACCGTATTTCAGAAGGTCGCAGATCTGCTGCTCTCGCTTCGTATATCCACTCTTTCCTTCTATACTCTTCTGAAGAACATAAAACTCGTGCATCCAGCAAGCACTGTAATATTTCCTGTCTGCAAGGTCATTCAGAGCCGGAACAACATTTTCGTACTGCGCTGCCAGAACCGACACAGGTATAACTCGTTCTGTATCCAGAAACAGCTCGTTGTCCTTGTATCTGACCGCACTGTCTCCGCCCAGGCCAAATGTATCGACACTTATTCCCTTCACCATCGTCTTCCACTGTCCGATACGTATACCGTTCTCAGCTGACTCCGGTACACCTCTGTGAACAGCCACGATATCCGTTGTTGTACCGCCCATATCCACAATGATGCCGTCTTCTACACCTGCCAGTGCACATCCGCCGACTGCGCTGGCTGCCGGACCGCTCATCAATGTCTCCACCGGATGAAGCATGGCCATATCCTCAGACATGATGGTTCCGTCGCTTCGCGCGATACTGCCCGGGATATCCAGCCCTCTGGCGTTCATGGTGCGGCGTACTGCTGTCATCAGATCTCTCGTCAGAGGAATCAGACGCGCATTCAGCAAGGTTCCCGCACATGTTTTCAGGATGTCGGTCTCATTTGAAATATCGTAGGCAATGGTCAGTGGTTTATCCAGTTCTTCCTGCAGGATCTTAAGGGCCGTCAGTTCGAAGCGGCCGCCGTTTCCGGTCGGGTTCATCTGCACGATACCCACCGAGTCGCACTCGTCGAAATATTCGCCTGCTCTGGCGCGAAGGTCTTCCCAGTCGGGATCGTAGGGATTGGAGTATGCTCCTTCCGCTTTCGCATCGATGATCACGAACTGGGACCGATCCGTCAGTCCATAGGATGCGTAGGTATCCTTCAGATGATCCATCATCTTCTCGTCGAAACCGATGAGAAGCATTCTGGCGCGGGAGCCCTTATTCTCCAGGGCTGCATTCGTTGCAAGCGTTGTGGAAAGCGCAACCATCTGCGCTGTTTTCAGCTGGTCTGCAGCAAGTGTGTCCAGTGCATTCATTATGCCCACTTCCAGGTTCGTTCTGGTGGTCTGGGCTTTTCCTGCACTGATGGTCTCTCTTGTTTTCGTATCGTAAAGAACGGCGTCCGTACAGGTGCCGCCGGTGTCAATTCCGATGATTCGCATTGTTTTGTAACCCCCGTTTTTCGCATGGGTCCACGTGGTTTCACGTGAACGTCCCTTATTCATGATTACACGGGTCGTAAGAAAAAACAAGAGGTGCGGCACATCAGATTTCTCCTTTATACAAATGAAGAAATCTGGTGTACCACACCTCTGGTATTTTCCTTATCATGCAAGTGTTTCGAATTTCTGTGGTGCCTTCTTGTGCAGCCAGATCTCAAGAATGAGGATCAGGACTGCTGATACCGCGATAAACATCAGCAGGCAGGCACTTGCTCCAAGCTCATAGCCCTTGAAGAAGAACAGGGCCAGGAAGCCCATGGAGTAGATCCATCCTCCGAACAGGGCCGCCATGACTGAGAAGCTCTGCTTGATGGGATATACTTCATTCGTCCACTTCAGGTTGGGATTCAATAGTCCCATGAAGAGTCCGAATAAGGCGGACATTACGATAAAGATCTGCGGAACCACGATGACGAAGATACCTCCCGTCATCGTCAGCTCGAAAGCGATCACAGCACAGATACTGCAGAACAGTGTCGGAATCATGGTCAGAATGAGATGCACAGCGAGTTTGGCCCTGAGAATCGTGATGGTCGGAACAGGCAGGGATCTTGCGATCCACAGATTTTTTCCTTCCAGGGCAACCGACGGTGCTACCATATCATTCATACTCGTTAGAAGACATATCATACCGCAGAGTCCGACTACCATATAATCGGCTACCTCACCGAATACCATATCAAGCTGAGACTGGAAATAGCTTCCTTTTACCAGGAATACTACGCCGGCTGCGATCAGAATCAGAATACCCAGGCCACAGTTTAACATGTAGTTGGCACTTCCTGTGAAACGCGCGAACTCCTTGCCCAGCATAGCTCCGAATACGCTCTTCTCCTTCACAGTCTTTTCTTTATATTCGATTCTCTCTGTCTTTCCCGTCGAGGTTACGATCTTCAGGAAACTGCGCGACAGAACATACCAGGTGACTGCCAGAAGCACGATCGAAATCAGAAGGCCTACCCCCATCGCCATGAAGTTGCCGGCCGGCATGCTTCCCAGCAGATATACCGGATATGCATGCTCTTTAATACTTTCTCCGTACATCACAGCATTTGTCAAAATATTCTGCAGGACTGAGGATGCCTTGAAATAGAAGAAATAATATGCAGCGATGAAAACAATGGAGATGATTACGGTCGTAACATTCTTGTGTTTCAGCTTCGTGCTCAGTCTTGCCACCACATATCCGAGAAGGCAGGACAGAACCAGTACGATTACAGAGATGATGATGATCCAGACCAGACAGCCGATCACATTCGCCGCTGTGGGGCCGGCCACTATCATATACACCAGGGAAGCCGGTATGGCAACCGTAACTCCGTACATGAGTCCCATGAGATATACTGTCAGAATTCTTGAAGCGACGATATCCCCGACGGGAACAGGCATGGCAAGGAGCAGATCATTGTCTTTCGCAAGATATAAGCCCGAGAAGGTATTAAATACGCTTCCGAAAGCTCCCAGCATAATGGATATTCCGCCGAAGATCAGGAAATAGAACCAATCCAGTTCCATCTCGATCAGAACTCGCATGGACCAGGCAACGCCTGTAAATATTCCACCCAGAAGTCCGATCATAATCGCTCCGAACAGAATAAACATCAGAGCAATGGACAGCTTGGACCTCGCTTTGTTTTTCTTCGCATTATACAGATAGGAACGGAAGATCTCCGCCATCTGCTTTTTCACCAGAATTTTCAGCATGGCGGCCTCCTTCAGTTCTTCTCTTCTTCCAGTTCCAGGAATACTTCTTCCAGACTGTCGTCACCCTTGACTTCTTCCATGGTACCGGATCTGATCAGCTTGCCGTTCTTGATGATGGCAACCTTGTCACACAGCTTCTCTGCGACCTCCAGAACATGTGTCGAGAAGAAGATGGCTCCTCCTCTGTCGCACTGCTCCCGCATCATCTCCTTCAGAATATGAGATGCTTTGGGATCCAGACCAACGAAAGGTTCATCCATCAGAATCAGCTTCGGCTCATGGATCCAGGCAGAAATAATTGCAAGCTTCTGCTTCATACCATGAGAATACGCACTGATCGGCTGCGCAAGATCCTTCGTCAGTTCAAAAGTATCAGCATATTTATGAATGCGTTCTTTTCTCACCTGAGCCTCTACGCCGAAAATATCAGCTATGAAATTCAGATACTTGATGCCTGACATGAACTCATACAGGTCCGGATTATCCGGAATATAAGCCAGTTCCTTCTTGCAGGCAAGCGGCTCTGTCTTGATGGAATGTCCATCGATGGTGATCTCACCTGAATCAAACTGCTGAATTCCTACTACAGAACGCAGTGTTGTCGTTTTACCGGCACCGTTGTGTCCGATGAAGCCGTAGATCTCTCCCGGCTGGATGTGCAGCGTCAGATCATCAACTGCTGTTTTCTCCCCGAACGTCTTGGTCAAATGATCAATTTTCAGCATATCTCTATCCCTTTCCCTTATAGTTTTCTCGTGG
>R21__coassemble_535_pt1 | contig 30762 bp, 23 predicted proteins | sample R21__metabat2_low_PE_028 | metagenome-assembled genome bin R21
AAGGTAACTTAACACCTAAGGGTGTTCAATTTGAAGTTGCAATTTAAGAAAAATAATTGACAAATAAGCCGCCGGATGCTAACATACAGTTACAAAAAACAGAGACCTATTTAACAAGGGTCTACAGTTAAGAAGCTGATCAGGTGCGAATGCCTGGTACTTCAGGAGGAGGTCGAGTCCCATGGAAATATCAGAAAGTCGTCAGTATAATAACGACAAGATGACAGTTTCCTGCGGCTGATACTTTATCTGAGAATTTGAATCGATCGAATTTAAACGAAGGGTCGGAGAGAAGACGAATTCCGGGTGGAGTTTCATCTGTATTATACTGACAGGCAGACTGCGAAAAGCAGCTGCAATAAAAAAGCAACTTTTATTCGTGAGTTCATATTATTTTATGCACACCGAGGTAATTGCGGGAAACACGGCATAATGCTTCGGGACTAACATGTATTATAATAAGCAGAATTTAAGAATGAGTCTTTAACATGAGTTATGATATGCCATGGAAGCCGGTAGCCGCATGACGGCAGGGAGGCTCAGAAGGATATCTTTATTCATATAAGCAGGACATGATCTCCGAACCATTTTTTATATAGGGCATCTGTGGATGCCGTAAAACTGAATATGAAGTTTAATTAGTGAGCTGTCACGCCGGTCAAGGGTGGCAGCTCTTTCTACGCTTGCCGAAACCCATAAGGAGGTGTATATTAGCGTTAATATGGCCCATTATCGGCCATTAAATAGAGGAGACTTTATATGAAGATCATGATTATCGGCGGAGGTAAGGTCGGCGAAGAGCTTGCCGGTATCCTCAGTCAGGAAAAGAATGATGTAACCATCATCGATATCAATCCTGCCGCTGTAGAACGCATTTGCAATGAATATGATGTGATGGGATATGTGGGCAACGGTGCAAGCTACTCAGTTCAGCTGGACGCAGGCATCAAGGACACAGACATCCTGATCGCGGTTACAGCTTACGACGAGCTGAACCTTCTGTGCTGCCTGATCGCGAAGAAGGCAGGTAACTGCAAGACCATCGCCAGAGTCCGCAATCCGGAGTACAGCCAGGAGATGCCTTACCTGAAGGAAGAACTTGGTCTGGCCATGATCATCAATCAGGAGATGACAGCGGCAAGAGAGATCGCTAGAAATCTGAGGTTCCCGACGGCTATTGAGATCGATACATTTGCCAAGGGGAATGTCGAGCTCCTTCGCTTCAAGATTCCGACAGGATCCATCCTGAACGGACTCAACCTGATCCAGATGCACGAGAAAGTCGGCAACGATGTCCTCGTATGCACCGTAGAGCGCGGCAACGGCATCGTGATCCCGGGCGGATCCTATATCCTGAAGGAAGGTGACGTGATCTCCATCATCTCCGGTTCCCACTCAGAGCGAGAATTTTTCAAGAAGGTCGGCATGCTCAAGAATCCGGTGAAGAACGTTATGATCATCGGCGGCGGAGACATCGCCTTCTATCTGACCCAGATCCTGATCCAGTCAGGCATCGGCGTCAAGATCATCGAGAGAAACATGGCTCGCTGCGAGGAACTTTCCGAGGCACTGCCCAAGGCAACCATCATCCACGGTGACGGAAGCAGCAGATCCCTGCTGGAAGAAGAGAACCTGGAGGGCATGGATGGTCTGGTAGCCCTGACCGATATCGACGAGGAGAACGTAATCCTGTCTCTGTACGCACAGAAGATGGGACAGATCAAGACCATTACCAAGATCAACCACATCACGTTCGACGAGGTTATCGACTCTCTGGATCTGGATTCCACGGTTTCCCCCAAGAATCTGACTGCAGAATACATTCTTCAGTACGTTCGCGCCCGCCGCAACTCCTTCTCGTCAAATGATGTAGAATCCCTCCATCGCATCGTGGACAACAGAGCCGAAGCGCTTGAGTTCATCATCGGTAAGGACTTCAGCCGTGCGAATATCCCGCTGATGCAGCTCCCGATCAAGAAGAACATCCTGATCGCCAGCATCTACAGAAAAGGAAAGCTTATTATTCCGCGCGGCCGCGATGTCCTGATGGCAGGCGACACAGTAGTTGTTATCAATGCGGAAAAGGGACTGAATGACCTTGAGGATATATTTGAGACGAAGCAGGTGAGCGGATCATGAACCTTGGAATGATATTTTATGTCCTGGGCTGGATTCTGAACCTGGAAGCCTTGCTCATGGTGCCCTCCGTGCTCTGCGGACTGGTGTACCGGGAGAGAGCGGTTCTCTACATCCTGGCAGCTATGCTGTGCTGCTTCGCCCTGGGAATATTTGCAATAATCTTTAAACCGAAAAAGAAAAAAATACGTGCAAAGGAAGGCTTCGTGATCACAGCGCTGGCATGGCTGGTGCTCAGTATCTTCGGAGCTCTGCCCTTCTGGCTGTCCGGCTATATTCCGGATCCCATCAACGCCGTATTCGAGACAGCGTCAGGTTTCACCACCACAGGAGCAAGTATCCTGTCCGACGTAGAAGCACTGCCGCACTGCATGCTGTTCTGGAGATCCTTCACCCACTGGGTAGGCGGTATGGGAGTCATCGTATTCCTGATCGCCCTGCTTCCCATGGCCGGCGGCAGCGATATGTTCCTGATGAAGGCGGAGAGCCCGGGTCCGGACGTATCCAAGATCGTGCCGAAGGTCAAGACCACAGCCATGACCCTCTACGGTCTGTATGTGTTCCTGACTGTACTGCAGATCTGCATCCTCCTGGCAACAGGAATGCCCGTGTTCGACACCCTGTGTCTGACATTCGGTACCGCAGGTACCGGCGGTTTCGCAGTCCTGAACTCCGGACTTGCGAACTATCCCTGGATCCAGCAGTGGGTCATCACGATCTTCATGATCGCCTTCGGCGTCAACTTCAACTTCTACTTCTTCGTATACAGAAAGAGAATGAAGGATGCCCTGCATATGTCTGAGGTCAAGGTCTACCTGACCATTATTCTTGCATCTGCAGCCCTGATCACGATCAACATCCTGCCCATGTACGGCAGCATCGCAGAGGCAGTGAAGGACGCAGCCTTCCAGGTTGGTTCCATTATTACCACAACAGGTTACTCCACAGCAGACTTCAACATCTGGCCGGGATTTTCCAAGACTATCCTGGTTACACTGATGTTCATCGGCGCCTGCGCAGGTTCTACCGGCGGCGGTATGAAAGTATCCCGTATCCAGATCCTGGCGAAGACCATCCACCGTGAGATCCAGACCTACATTCATCCAAATAGTGTGAAACTGGTCAAGCTCGACGGCAAGGAGATCTCCCACCCGGTACGTCGCGGAACCTATTCCTACGTTGCGGCATACCTGTTCATCTTCGTGATCTCACTTCTGGTGATCTCACTGGATAACTTCGATTTCGAGACCAACTTCACCGCTGTTGCCGCTACTTTCAACAACATCGGACCCGGTCTTTCCAAGGTAGGACCCACAAGCAACTTCGCGTCCTATTCGGCCCTTTCCAGAATCGTCCTGACCTTCGATATGATCGCAGGAAGACTGGAGATCTTCCCGGTACTGATCCTGTTCAGCAGACATACCTGGAAAAAGTAACAAAAAATATACGGAAAATTTGTATAAAAATACAGATGGTACTTGAACTATAGAGCCTGCAGTGCTAATATAGTTCGAAATTGCATATCGTGTGCGAGACGAAGCACTCAGGAAACGGATCATTCCACCGAAGGAGCAATACTCTCAGGTAGCCCGCAAGGGTCAGAGACTGAGCTGCCGATCGCACTCTGGAGACACCTGCCGCGAGCAGGGGCCGAAGGGGCAATGGCTATGCGCCACAATCTCTCAGGCAGAAGGACAGAGTATTACTTACGATCACCATCGGTTCAGGCGGATTTCCGGCTGAAGATCCTTTTGTATAAAGACAGATAAAGAGGCACATCCCATTGCGGGGTGTGCCTTTTTTCGCGCGTGACATGAGTGAGACCGAAGGTCTGCGAATGCCCCACGCCTGGGATGCGAATAAAAAACTGACATCTGAAGTAACGAAAGGAAGAGAAAAATGAGTGCAATGGAAATCGCCAACAGCCCGGCTATGTGGGTTGCATGTGGTATCGCAGTAGCCCTGGTCATCATCCAGGCAGTACTGTTCGCAGTAAAAGCTTATAAAGCAGGAGAAAAAGTAGGTCTGACCAAGCCGCAGATGAAGAAGGCCATGAAGAGCAGCGCCATCACATCCATCGGCCCGTCCATCGTAATCCTCAGCGGTATGCTGTCCCTGCTCATCACAGTAGGTGCTCCGATCGGCTGGATGCGTCTTTCAATGATCGGCTCCGTAATGTTCGAGTCCATGGCAGCAGGTATCGGTACCAACGTAGTAGGCGTTGTTCTGGGAACTGATGCACTGACCAATGAAGCTCTTGCAATGGCACTCTGGACCATGGTTCTCTGCTCCATCGGCTGGGTCATCTTCGCAACCTTCAGTGCAAATAGAATGGACAAGGTTCAGCACAAGATCTCCGGCGGCGATACAGCTAAGCTGGTTGCCATCAGTGTCGGCGCTATCATCGGTGTATTCTCTGCTATGTGCGGTCAGCACATCGTAAAGATGAACAAGAATTCCATTGCCTGCATTCTCGGCGCATGCTTCATGTTCATCATGATCCAGATCAGCAAGAAGTTCCCGAAGATCAAGGAATGGAACCTGACCATCTCGATTCTGGCAGCAATGATCATCACAGCAGTTCTGCCGATCGCTTGACTGACATAGAAGAGGAGACTTATCATGGAAAACAAAGAATTTTTCGATAAAGAATATATGCCGCAGATGAACCGCATCGGTAAGGTGACAGGTTATCTCGGAGTTGTTGCATCATTCCTTCCGGCACTGGTACTGGCAGTCGTATTCGGTATCGTTCCGAAGCCGGCAGCACTTCTGACTGCATTTGTCGCAGGCGCAAGCAGCTTCGGCGTTCTCTGGTTCGTAGAGCCGATTTCTTACTATCCGGTACTGGGAACCGTAGGAACCTACATGGCATTCCTGTCCGGCAACATCTCCAACATGCGAGTTCCGTGTGCAAGTATGGCGCAGGTATCCGCAGATGTTGAACCGGGAAGCGAGCAGGGTTCTGTAGTAGCTACCCTGGGTATGGCGATCTCCATCATTATCAACGTATCTGTACTGACTGTAGGCGTTATCCTGGGAAGCACCATTCTTTCCATGCTTCCGGCAAGCGTAACAGGCGCTCTGAACTACCTGCTTCCGGCACTGTTCGGCGCACTTCTGATGCAGTTCGGTATCAATGCCAAGTCACATACCGTTCTGATGCTTGTATTTGCAATTCTCATGAACCTGGCACTGAACGCAGGTCTGTTCGCATGGCTTCCGGGATCCAGCATGTATCTTGGAATTCTGTCCTGCGTATTCCTGTCAGTTGCAGTCGGCATCGTAATGTACAACAACAAGGCTAAAAAAGAAGCTAAGAAAGCGTAAGTACCATGATCAAACAGGAAGTTTACAATCAGGTTCAGGATCTGGAAGGACTCTGCAGCGACATCGCCCGCACTCTCTGGAACAATCCGGAGGCAAGCGGCAATGAGGCAAATGCAAGCGCCTACCTGAAAGAGATCCTGTCTAAAGAAGGATTTACATTGACGGACTGCCCGAACGTACCCTATGCCTTCTGTGCAGAGTACGGAAGCGGCAAGCCGGTTCTGGCAGTTCTCGCAGAGTATGATGCTCTGCCGGGACTCAGCCAGAAGGCCTGCGCGGCCAAGGATCCGGTTCAGGAGGGCGGTCCGGGACACGGATGCGGCCACAATCTTCTGGGCTCCGCAGCAGTTACAGCTGCGATCGGCCTGAAGAGATTTCTTGAAAAGTCCGGCCATGTCGGAACCGTTCGCCTGTACGGCTGCCCGGAGGAAGAGCTTCTGGACGGCAAGGTCAAGATGATCGCAGAGCACTTCTTCGACGGATGTGATGCGGCGCTGACCTGGCACCCGAGTGACGCGAATGTGGCACACACCAAGGGCTACCTCGCAAATGCTGCGATGAAATTCTTCTTCAGTGGCAGAAGCAGCCACGCTGCATTTGCTCCGCAGCTGGGAAGAAGTGCGCTGGATGCAGTGGAGATCATGAATGTCGGCGTAAACTACCTGCGCGAGCATGTGGTAGACAAGACCCGCATCCACTACACCACAGACAGCGGCGGCTATGCCCCGAACATCGTTCCGGCAAGTGCAAGCAGCTGGTACTTCGTTCGTGCTCCCAAGATGAGCGATGTGCGCGAGACTGTTCGCCGCGTGGAACTTGCCGCACAGGGCGCCGCAACCATGACCGAGACCAACGTAGAAGTAAAGCACGGATACGGATGCTGTGAGTTCAAGGAGAACCAGGCATTTGCCGATCTGAGCTATGCCAACCTGATCGAGGCTGACGGCCCCAAGTACACCGAGGAAGAGATGGCCTTCGCTGCCGAGCTGCAGAAGACCCTGGCCCCGGGAGTTGCCGAAAAGAACCAGGCCCTCTACAAGATGAAGGACGGCGTGCTCTTCAGCGGCGTAGGAAACCGTGAACTGTGCAGAGACTGTGAGATGACCGCATCCTCAGACACAGGTGACGTAAGCTACCTGATGCCTTCGGGTCTCTTCACAACGACCTGCTGGCCCATCGGCGTGTCACCGCACACCTGGCAGGCGGCAGCCTGTGCCGGAACTTCCATCGGTGAGAAGGCAGCGCTGTATGCAGCCAAGGTTCTCGCAGGAACAGGATACGACCTGTTCACGGAGCCGGAGCATCTGAAGAAGATCACAAGAGAATTCGAGGACAGAAAGACGGAAGAGTACGAGCCGATGCTCGCTGATCCGGACTACAGATAATCGTAATGAAAAAGGCTGGGAAGTGAAGAAAACTGATGCATTTGCAAATGTATCAATTTTCTTCGCTTCCCGGCCTTTCTATAGAGGAGAGATAATCAACATGAGCATACTTGAAGAAGCAAAAGAACTGCAGTCCCAGCTTACCACCTGGAGAAGAGCCCTTCATCAGATCCCTGAGACAGATCTGACCCTCCCGCAGACCATGGACTATGTATCAGGTCAGCTGGATGAGCTTGGCGTAGAATACACAAGATACGATGACATCAGCTGCATCACAGCAGTTCTGGGTCAGGGAGACAAATGCCTTCTCATGCGCGGCGACTTCGACGCCCTTCCCCTTGAGGAGAAGTCCGGAGAAAGCTTCGCATCAACGAACGGATGCGCGCATGCCTGCGGTCACGACATGCACGGAGCTACCATGCTGGGCGTTGCCAAGATGCTGAAGGCTCATGAGAGTGAACTTGGCTGCAAGGTGAAACTGCTCTGGCAGTCAGGCGAGGAGACCTTCCGCGGTGCAGCTGCGGCGATTGGCGCCGGTGTACTGGAGAATCCGAAGGTGGATGCGGCGTTCGCGATGCATGCATTTGCAAAGTACGACCTGGGAACCATCATGTACGGCGAGATTCCGATGGGAGCTGTCTATGGCTTCAAGATCACCCTCACAGGAAAGGGCGGACACGGCTCTGCGCCGGAAGGCTGCATTGACCCGATCAACGCTGCAGTTCAGGTATATCTGGCCCTTCAGTCTCTGATCGCCCGCGAGGTAGCTCCGCTTCAAGCGGCAAGCCTGACCATCGGTCAGCTCTCAGGCGGCTCCGTGGCAAATGCGATCCCCGACACCGCCGTCCTCCAGGGCACCCTGCGTACATTCGATGGGGACGTGCGTTCCATGCTGATTCGCCGCATCAGTGAGGTGGCTGCCGGTGTGGCGAAGACTTACCGCTGCGGCTGCGACCTGGAGGTGCTCAGCGACGTGCCCAGCCTGAAAAATGACCCGGATTTCAGTGAGAAGTGTTTTGCTTCCCTGGAGAAGGCAGGTGTGATCAAGGTGCTGGACCGATCACTGAAACTGATGGGTTCCGAGGACTTTGCATACGTCTCTCATAAGGTTCCGACCTGCTATCTCGTATCAGGCGCAGGGGTGGACGATATTTCGCGCAGAAGGGGCCAGCACAACCCGGAAATCGTCTTCAATGAGGAGGCTTTAGCCCTTGATACTGCGGCATATGTACAGGTCGCACTAGACTTTGCAAATACCGTATGCTAGAATTATTTTGATTATTCAGAACCAAGTCGATTTCCGCATGAATCCCAGAAAAACGCTTGCGTTTTGCCGGGAAGCGTGCGGAAATTTTAGCGTATAAGTCAGGCGAAAAGGTTCGTTTTATATAGAGAAATTATTTTCAGGTCAGGGGTGACTGAATTGGATAAGAATGAGTACAAGCTCAAGCTTCAGGAAATCAATGAATATGTAGACAAGGGTGATTATGAAGCAGCTGCGCAGGCGGCTGATACCGTGGACTGGAAGCGTGTTCGCAACGTCCGCACATTATGCATGATCAGCGAGATATATGAGGCAGTGGACCGCTATGAAGACAGCAAGGCACTGCTTGTTCGTGCTTACCACAGATCACCGGTGGGACGCGCTATACTGTATCGTCTGGTTGAGGTGACAACACATTTGAAACAGTTCGATGAGGCCATCGAGTACTACTCCGAGTATTGCCAGGCAGCACCTCATGATACCGGCAGATTTATTCTCAAGTATAAGATCTACCGCGGAAGAGGTTCTTCTGTGGAGGAGCAGATCGATATCCTCAAGGAGTATCTGGATCAGGAATACTCCGACAAGTATGCATATGAGCTGGCTAAGCTGTACCAGCAGGCAGACCGCATCCAGGAGTGCCTTGCAACCTGTGATGATCTGGTTCTGTGGTACCACAGCGGCAAGTATGTAACCAAGGCGCTGGAGCTGAAGATGAGATATGCTCAGCTGACACCCAAGCAGCAGGAGATCTATGACCACCGCTTCGATCCGGAGCAGGAGGAGCTGGATGATCTGGGCGTTGAGGAGCTTGTAAGCAGCGCAGAAGCTGAGACAGAGGCTGACTCCATCCTTAAGGATGCCGAGGAGTCTATCGCAAGAGATGTCAGTGAGGCAGCAGTTGCCATGGCTGAGGAGAAGCTTGCTGAGGAGACGGCAGAGACAGTTTCTGAAGAAGCAGGTTCTGAGGAAGCTGCAGCAGAGGAAACTCCGGTTGAGCCTGAGAGAACCAGAACAGTTTCTGAGACCTTCCTCTATGTAGCTTTGGCTGCAGAAGCAGCAGCACAGGCAGGTGAGGAAGCAGCTGATAAGACAGCTGAAGATCTGGGAATCGCCAGGGAAGAGGCTGTCGCAGATGACGCTGCCGCTGAGGCAGAGGCTGAGGAGGCTGTTCAGGAGACAGTTGCCTCTGAGGAAGCTCCTGAGGCAAGAATTGCCACAGAGGAAGAGTTCACAAGAGTTGCTCCGGCAGAGGCAGACAGAACTGCTGAGCAGGAAGAACTGGAAGAACAGGAAAGTTTTGATGAGCCGGTCGCTGATGCGCAGGTATTTGACGAGCAGCTCAACAATTACAATACAGAGCAGCTTCAGGATGAGGCTGCAAGAAGCATGAGAGCGCTTGTATCCGGTATCGGTCGCAGAGATTACGAGGATCCGGGCAAGGCTGAGCAGAATGAAGTCATTGAGGATGCTAAGAAGGAACAGGAAGATGCTGCAGAGGAAGAAGCTAAGAGAATGCAGCAGAAGCTGAAGATTCCGCGCCTGCAGCGCAAGGCTGCAGCAGGTCATCTGTCCATCGATGATATTCTTCTGTCCATGGGTGATAAGGGCGAGCATGTGAGAGAAGCAGTGGCGAAGGCCGGTACACCGTCCAAGCCGCAGCCGGCAGGTGTGCTCTCCGCAGTGGATGAAGCGCTTCTGAATCTGGGCGTTAACACCGCTCCGATGAAGCAGAATCCGGAAGCAGTTGTGGAAGAGATCGCTAAGTCCACCGGTGCAGAGGATGCACTGGTGAAGAAGGCAGCTGTGGCCGAGGAGGCTGAAGAAGCTGCTAATGCTGCAGAAACTGCAGAGAAAGAAATCGTGGCAGAGGCTGAGGCTATGCAGAAGGAACTGGGTCAGGAGACAGGCGACAAGCTTGCTGAGGACCTTACGGCTGTGATGACTGACGCTCTGGGCAAAGATGCTGCTGAGTTGATCTCCGACGCAGCGAGCAAGGTTGAAGAACAGTTCAGTGCGGAGGAGCTGGCCGAAGCATTTGAAGAAGAGAAAGAAGCGGATGCTGAAGAGGCAGATGACGTGAAGACATACGAAACAGATCAGACTGAGTCTGAGGAGATGGACGAGGATGTTCTGTCTGCGAAGACCAGAGTAATGCCCACAGAGGAGATCGCTGCGAGATATCAGGCAGCAGGTCTGGAAGAGCTGAAGAAGGCGATCGCGGGCGAAGAGGCTGCTGAAGAGACTGCGGCACAGAGCGCGGCTGAGGCAGAAGCTGAGGCTGAGCAGGAAGTGGTTGAAGAAGAGAAAGTCGAGGCTGAGGTTGCTGAGCAGGCAGCGGAAGCTGAGGCAGAGGCTGAAGCAGAAGCCGTTAAGGAAGAAGCTGCTCCGGCAGAAGAGGCACCGAAGAAGGCTCCGCGCAAGCCGTCCAGACTGGACGCATACGAGAGAGAGCTGTTCGCAGGCTTCCTGCAGGTAGGCGAGCTGGATGAACAGATCGGAAATGCCATCGAGCATGCCCTTGAAAAGGGACCGGACAGAACATCCCGCACCGGCAACGTGCTGATCTTCGGACCGCACGGATCCGGCAAGACCACCATGGCAGTTTCCCTGGCTAAGGCGATCGCAAGAGAGCGCGGCAGCCAGTCAGTCAAGATGGCAAGAATTTATGCAACAGACCTGAACCGCAAGGATATCGCAGCTACCATCGCGAAGATCGCAGGCGGCATCCTCATCATCGAGGAGGCAGGTGATCTGGAGGATCAGGTTGCTGACCAGCTGACAACAGCTATGGAATTCCGCACCGACGGTCTTGTGATCATCATGGAGGATGAGCAGAAGTACATCCACGATCTGCTGATGCGTCATCCGAGATTCACCATGAAGTTCACTTCACAGATCTTCATTCCGGAGTACTCCGTGGACGAGTTCATCGGCTTCGGTCAGGTTTATGCTGAGAAGAATGAGCACACCATCGGCGAAGAAGGTGCAGCGGCTCTCGGAAACAAGATCACAGCTATCATGGACGGCGGCGAGGCTGTCACCATCGGCAATGTGATCGATCTTGTGGATGAGGCGATCAAGCGCTCCGATAAGTTCACAAGAAAGCTGTTCGCAGGTAAGAAGCGTTACGATGAGATGAACAGAGTTATTCTTACCGGTAAGGACTTTAAGTAATATAAAGAGTAAGTTTCAGAGGGCTGTATGCTAGCGCGTACAGCCCTTTTAATTTGCTCTGAGCTACCGTACAATACACTGAAAACTTTAAAAACGCCCATGAAAAGAGTAATATAGTGTCATAAATTGTGTAAAATACACAGGGAAATAATGGGGGTTAAGAAAAACTTAAGGTCACCTGTCGACCTTAAGAAAGGTGCTTTTATGAAAGAGCGAACACTACGGGCGCAGCTTGTCAGGTTCCTTATGATGGGCTGGTTTCTGCCCATGCTGGTCATGCTGCTGGCAGCTTACTGGGCATCGGTCTCCAGAATCAGCTCGCAGACCGAGAAGATGGTCACGACGTCGGTGGAGAAGGCGGCGGAGATCAGCAGCATGCAGATAGAGAGCTGTATCACAGATTCCAAGGCTATTTCATATCTGTCCGATCTGCGGAATATAAGGGAAACTTACGAGGCTGACGGGGACAGAGGAAAGCTGTACAAGGGAGTCATGACGATTCTGGAACAGCAGTATAAGTTTTCTGCGAGCTATGATATTGCAGTCCTTTATTTTACAGATATGCCGAATGTCCTGTACTACACAGGAAGCGACCGCAGAGGCGGAAGCGGTGCCAGATTTCAGACATATCGGAAGCTGGTACATGAGATCGTACTGGAAAAATCTGAAACACTGGATACCAAAACGAAAATGATCTCTGCCGGAGGAGGATTGTACCTTATAAGAAATGTCATGGACCATGACTTTAAGCATTACGCTGTGATAGTACTGCAGTTGGATACAGATGCGGTACTGGAAAGCCTGCAGGGCATAACGGGTATCACGAGTGTCAGTGTATGGGACGGCGACTACATGCTGTTCACCAGCGGGAACGGTTCGGAGAAGCGCTTCGAACAGACGGAGAGTAAGACTGAGTTCGCTGATCACGGCAGCAGTATCATTGTGAGTCATACCAGAAAAGTGGGAGACCAGAAGCTGCAGTACGTGGTCACCTGCGATCCGAATGCCTTGAACATGGACCGAAAAACGATCATCTGGATCTATTCGGTATTTCTGCTTCTGATAGGACCTCTGTTCGCTATCATCCTGTATTTCATTAATACAAGAATAACAAGGCCGATCTCTCTTCTTTCCAAGGCATCCAAGACGATTGCATCCGGTAAGTTCGGAGTTACGGTGGAGGAAAGCCGCGGGTCGGAACCGGGCGGTGAGATCCATGAGCTGACCAGCAACTTTAATGCCATGAGCCGGAAGCTTGATGAACAGTTCAACCGTATCTATAAGGAAGAGCTGGCACTTCGCGACGCGAATATCCATGCACTTCAGTCCCAGATCACCCCGCATTTCCTTAATAACACCCTGGAGATCATCAACTGGGAAGTGCGTATGAACGGGGATGAGAAGGCAGGAGAGATGCTGGAAGCACTTTCCGTCATGCTTTCTGCGACGATGGACAGAAAGAGGGAGCCTTTTATTACACTTCAGGAAGAGATGGAGTATGTGAAGGCATATCTGGTCATCATCGGATATCGATACGGAGACAGATTTACTTATGAGGAAGAGATAGATCAGGATCTCCTTCAGACGAAGGTGCCGAGGCTGATCATTCAGCCTGTTATCGAGAACGCTGTGGAGCATGGTACAGACGAGGAAGGATGCTGCAGCGTGAAACTGTCAGTCAGCGGAACAGATGACAGGACAGGTACGAATGTGACTATTTCCATCAGAAACAAGGGATGCCCGACGAAGGAGGATCTTGAAAAGATCGAAGTGCTGCTGAACGGCAGCGAGGAGGAAGTGGCTCATGCCCACTCCACCAGCATCGGAATAAGAAATGTAAACCGCAGACTGAAGATGATGTACGGGGAAGACAGCGGACTTACTATAAAAGTGACTCAGGAGGGGGATACCCTGAGTACGCTGCGTATGAAAAAGGGAGAAGCAAATGTATAAAGTTGTCATTGTGGATGATGAACAGATCATCGTGGACGGACTCCGCAAGATCGTAAACTGGGGGGCTTACGATTGTCAGGTAGTCGGTACGGCTAACACAGGAAGAAAGGGATTGGAGCTGATCCGGGAGAAGAATCCGGACATTCTGTTCACGGATATTCGCATGCCGCAGATGGATGGACTTGCCATGATCGCAGCCATTCGCTCAGAACATCAGGATATGCAGATCAGTATTCTGACAGGATACAGAGAATTCGAATATGCCCGGGAGGCACTGAGACTTGGGGTCAACAGATTTCTCCTGAAACCGTCCAGAATGAAGGAACTGAATGAGGCTATGGAGGCCATGACCGCTAACCTGAAGAAGGCAGGGGCTGTGGAGCAGGAGCAGGTCGTTCCTGAGCAGAAAGCAGAGGAAACAGATAAGCCGGCGACTGTTGACGAAGCCGGTAACTTCGTAGTGAAAAAGGCTATGGAATACATCAGGGCTCATTACAACGAGAAGATTCAGCTGACAGATGTGGCAGAAGCTGTTTATGTGAGCCACTGGCACCTGTCCAAGCTTCTGAACAAGACCCTGGATAAGAGCTTTTCGGATATTCTCAATGAGACCAGAATAAAGCAGGCACAAGTTCTCATGCAGGATTCTTCATTGCATATCGGAGACATTGCGGAGAAGGTAGGCTTCAACGATGCGGCCCACTTCGCTCGCGTGTTCAAGAAATATACAGGAATGTCTGCCAATGAATATCGCAACCAGCACACCTGAAAAAATTAGGAAAGTCTTAAGGTCACCTGTCGACCTTAAGACTTTCTTAACGCCAAGAAAAGACAATGTGCACAAACAAATGCCAAAAATCAACAATTCATCGTGCAGTACTGACAATAAATTAAAGGAAATGCCAACTCCAGTCATTCATTTTAAGCGGTTAATTCCGTAGAATAGAAGCATCAGGAGAGCATCAGGAGAAGGGGCTCCCACAATTACTTAGGACAGATGCAGACCGGGAGAAGGTCGCATACTAAAGGAGGGTAAACATGAAAAAGAGAATGCTTCTTACAATGGCAGGAGCTATGGCACTGAGCGCAGCTTTCGCAGCACCGGCACTGGCTGACGGCGTATCACTGAACGTAACCACAACATACGCAGGCGAAGACAGCAACGCACAGAACTATCAGGACGGCGTTAAGGCATGGGAAGAGCAGACAGGTAATACTGTAGAAGACAGCTCCGCAACATCAGATGAGTCATTCAAGTCCCGCATTATCACAGACTTCGAAGCAGGTTCAGAACCGGACGTTCTCTTCTTCTTCAACGGCGTTGACTCCAACCAGTTCGTAGAGCAGGGCAAGGTCGTTTCCATCGATGAGATCCGCGAGCAGTATCCGGATTATGCAGCAAACATGAAGGATGAGATGCTCGGTGCTTCACCGGTTGACGGCGTTAACTACTCCGTACCGGTTAACGGTTACTGGGAAGGCATGTTCGTAAACAAGGAAGTTCTTGAAGGCGCTGGCGTTGATGTCCCGACAACAGAGACCACATGGGAAGAGTTCCTCGAGATCTGCCAGACTATTAAGGACGCAGGATACACTCCGATCGCAGCTTCCCTGCAGGAGATCCCGCACTACTGGTTCGAGTATGCGATCTACAACCATCAGGCAGCTGATACCCACAACACCGTACCGGCAAGCGCAGACGATGAGTATGGCCAGGCATGGGCAGCAGGTCTGAACGATATCAAGGATCTCTACGAGAAAGGTTTCTTCCCGGAGAACACACTGACAGCTACTGACGCTGAGACATTCGAACTGTTCACAGGCGACAAGGCAGCATTCCTTGTTGACGGTTCCTGGAAAGTCGGCGGTATCGCAGGCGCAGTTGATGATATCGAAAACTTCACAGTAGTTAACGTTCCGGGTATGGGCGATCGCAAGACTACAGATGAGATCGGCGGCCTGTCCATGGGTTACTTCATCACCAGAAAAGCATGGGAAGATGAAGAGAAGAGAGACGCAGCAGTCAGCTTCGTATCCTTCATGACATCCGATGAAGAAGTTTCCAAGTTCGCTGGAACATCCGTAACAGCACTGAAGGAAGGTGCAGCTCCGGACGAAAGCGAGTACAACGAACTCCAGAAGGCAGCTATCGAATACTCCGCATCCATCACAGCAGTTTGCCCGGCAGTACAGGATAACCTGTCTGAGGCAGCTCGTGAGCCGATCTTCGGAGACATGGCTTCCATCGTAAAAGGCAGTGTAACTGCAGAAGAAGCAGTAGCAGCAGTTCTTGAGGCTATGGCTGAATAATCATTGGGAGAGAGAAACATTATATAAAAACATCTGACTAAGAGCCGGAGCCGTTACAAAACAGCAGTTCAGTAATGACTGCGGGGAGTAACGGCTCCGGCTCTGTCTGCGTAAAGGAGCGCTGCATGAGTGCGAAAATCTATCAAAATAAAAAACTGATCTGGGTATTCCTTCTGCCGGCCTTCCTTTTTATGGCAGTTTATCTGTACTACCCATTTGTACGGAATATCCTCAACAGTTTCCAGCATATCAAGTACATGGGAACCGCATCAGGCGAGTGGAACACACCCTGGTGGACCAACTATGTAAAACTCTTAAATGATGCCAAGATGAAGATCGCCATGAAGAATACCATCATCACCATCCTGGCAGCTATGTTCGGTCAGGTAGGTCTGGCGCTTATTCTGGCACTTCTCGTCAGCAACATTAAAAAAGGTGCCGGTTTCTTCCGCACCGTATTCTTCTTCCCCATCGTCATCTCGGCAACAGCGCTGGGCCTTCTGTTCAACCTGATCTTCCTGTATGACAAGGGTATGATCAACCAGATCCTGCAGATGGTGGGCTATCTCAATCAGGAGACGAATCAGCTGATCGACTGGAAGAGCAAACATGCCATGTTCACCATGCTTCTTCCTGTTGTCTGGCAGTACGTCGGCTTCTACTTCATCATTCTTCTGACCGGCCTTTCCGGCATTCCGACAGAACTGTATGAAGCAGCCACCATAGACGGCGCCTCCAAGTGGCAGAGCGTCCGTTACCTTACACTGCCCCTTTTACGCAACAGCATCGGCACCTGCGTTGTCCTTGCTGTCACCGGAGCCCTGAAAGTATTCGACCTGCCCTGGACCATGTTCGTCAACGGCATGAGTGATACCTGGCTGACCGGCACCTACATGTATTCGAAAGTTTACAGCGACGTCGATTATGCATCGGCCATCGCTGTTGTCATAGTAATTATCGGAGTGGTACTTTCGTTCGTCGTGAACAGAGTATTCAGACACGACGCTGACTATCAGGCCTGAGAGGAGGGAAAGATATGAAACCGAAATCCGCCAAGCGACATATAGGTCCGGGCCTTGTAATCGTATATCTTGCCCTGATTCTGTGGTCCCTTACCACGATCTTTCCACTGTGCTGGTCAGTCATGAACTCCTTCAAGGACAAGAAGCAGATCTACAGCAACTCCTTCACACTGCCGCTGGGAGATCTGTTCTCTCTGGACAACTACAGAAATATCTTCAAGAACTACAACATCCTGAGCGCCTACAGAAACAGCTTCATTATCTCAGGCACTGTCACCGTGGCAGTCATTCTGTTCGCAGGCATGGCAGCTTACATCCTGACAAGATATCAGTTCAGATTAAAAGCACTTCTGATCGGGCTGGTCTTCGCAGGACAGATGTTCCCGATCTACTCGACCATCATTCCGGTGCTGCGCATGCAGGCTAAGTGGGGCATTGTAAATACTCCCCACGTAGGTCTCAACCTGCTGTCAGTTATCCTGCCGCAGATCGCCGGCAACATGAGCTTCGCGATCATCGTACTTTCCAGCTACATGCGTTCCCTTCCCATCGAACTGGAGGAAGCCGCATTCCTGGAAGGCTGCAACATGTTCCAGACCTACTTCAGAATAGTTCTGCCCCTGTGCAGACCGTCCTTCGTAACAGTGGGAATCTTCGCATTCCTCTGGAGCTACAATGACCTGTTTACCCAGATGTTCTTCCTGAGAACCAAGGAAAACTGGGCTATCACCATCCTTCTTAACAACATCGCCTCCAAGGAAGGCGTCAATTACGGAGCCCTGTTCGCATCCGTAACCCTGATCGTTGTGCCGGTTCTGGTGATCTACCTGATTCTGAACAAGAACATCATCGAAGGAATGACAGTTGGTGCCGTAAAAGGCTGAATTTAAGAAAAACTTAAGGTCACCTGTCGACCTTAAATTTTGAGAGGATAATACGCATGCAGTACGGACATTTCGACAATGAAGCAAGAGAATACGTCATCGACAGAGTGGACATACCGGTCTCCTGGACCAATTATCTGGGCGTAGAGAACACCTGCGCGGTGCTCAACCACACCGCCGGCGGCTACATGTTCGTGGGCTCACCCGAGTACCACCGCGTGACCCGCTTCCGCGGCAACGGCGTGCCCATGGACCGCTCCGGCCACTACGTCTACATCAGAGACAACGAGAGCGGAGACTACTTCACCGTCTCCTGGCAGCCGGTGGGCAAGGACCTGTCCAAGGCACACTACACCTGCCGCCACGGCCTGTCCTACTCCGTATACGAGTGCGACTACGACGGCATCCACGCCAGCCAGCGCATGTCCGTGCCCCTGGGTGACGACGTGGAACTCTGGGATGTCACCATCCGCAACGACGGCGACAAGCCCCGCGACCTCAGCGTCTTCACCTATCTGGAATTCTCCTTCCACCACGTAATGATCGATAATCAGAACTTCCAGATGAGCCTCTACTGCGCCGGCTCCTCCTACGAGGACGGCATCATCGAGTACGACCTCTTCTACGAGGAGTTCGGCTACCATTACTTCACCGCCAACTTCGAGCCCGACGGCTTCGACTGCCTCCGCGACACCTTCCTCGGCACCTACGGCGACGAAAGCAAGCCCGCAGCAGTCATCAACGGCCGGTGCAGCGGCTCCTTCGAGAAGGGCGGCAACCACTGCGGCTCCCTGCAGAAGAACCTGCACCTTGAACCGGGGCAGGAAGTCCGTCTGATCTACATGCTGGGTGAAGGAAATCATGCAGAAGGCCAGCGCATCCGGGCCAAATACTCCGACCTAAGGGCCGTCGACGCTTCCTACGAAGCGTTACATCAGTGGTGGAACAAGCGCCTGAACGCCCTCCAGATCGACACGCCCTCCGAAGCCATGAACACCATGATCAACACCTGGACTCTGTATCAGTCCGAGATCAACGTACTGTTCTCCAGATTCGCCTCCTTCATAGAAGTAGGCGGCAGAACCGGCCTCGGCTACCGCGACACAGCCCAGGATTCCATGACCATCCCTCATTCCGAGCCGGATGGCTGCAAGCTGCGCATAGAGCAGCTTCTCAAGGGCCTGACTTCCTACGGCTACGGCCTCCACCTCTTCGAGCCCCGTTGGTTCGAGCCAAAGGATCCGAATGCCAAGAAGCCTTTCCGCTCCCCGACCGTCATTCCGGGCATCAACAAGCATGACATCATTCACGGCATCGAAGATGCTTGTGCTGACGACGCGCTATGGTTGATTCCTGCGATCGTAGAGTATATCAAGGAGACAGGAGATCTGGCTTTCGCTGACAAGCTGATCAGTTACGCGGATGGTCCGTTGGTGGAAGAGTGTGATGTTACATATGCAAGAGAGCACCAAGATACCCAAGGAACCACCAACCACCCCGACACCGTCTACGACCACATGAAGCGCATCCTCGATTTTTCAGCTAAGGAAGTCGGCGCCACCGGCATCTGCAAAGGTCTCCGCGCAGACTGGAACGACTGCCTCAACCTGGGCGGCGGCGAGAGCGCCATGGTTTCCTTCCTGCATTATTGGGCCATCGAGAACTTTCTCATGTTGGCAAGTCGTCTAAAACGCACCGAAGATGTGGATAAGTATTCCGCCCTGGCGGATAAAGTCCGCGAAGTCTGCGACAGAGAGCTCTGGGACGGCGACTGGTACATCCGCGGCATCACAGCCCAGGGTAACAAGATCGGAACCCATACGAACGAGGAGGGAAAAGTCCATCTGGAGAGCAATTCCTGGGCAGTCCTGTCCGGCGCAGCACCCAGAGACAAGGGCCTGAAGGCCATGGACTCCGTTCATGAATACCTCGCAACCCCCTGGGGCATCATGCTGAATGCCCCGAGCTACACCAAGCCCGACGATTCCATCGGCTTCATCACCCGCGTCTACCCCGGCGTCAAGGAAAACGGCTCCATCTTCTCCCATCCCAATCCATGGGCCTGGGCAGCAGAGTGCGTCCTTGGCCGCGGCGACAGAGCCATGGAATACTACGACAGCCTCTGTCCCTACAACCAGAACGACAAGATCGAGATCCGCCAGAGCGAACCCTACTCCTACTGCCAGTTCATCATGGGCAAGGATCACACCGCCCACGGCAGAGCCCGCCACCCCTTCATGACAGGTTCCGGCGGTTGGTCCTACTTCTCGGCAACCAGATACATGCTGGGCATTCGTCCTGACTTCGACAGCCTGACCATAGACCCCTGCATTCCAAATGCATGGCCCGGCTTCAAGCTTCACAGACTCTTCCGCGGTGCATCTTACAACATCGAGGTACAGAATCCGGATCACGTAAGTAAAGGCGTGAAGAAGATCTACGTCAATGGCACCGAAACCGACAGTATCCCAGTGATGGAAGAGGGAAGCACGACAGAAGTTCTTGTAATTATGGGCTAGTCCCGGCGCGCAATACCTTGTGGCTGCCCACGTGTGACCGCGTAATCTTGCACAAAATAAAAGTGAAATATTTATAACATATTTTGATTGACTCCCCCTGATCGGAGTGATATATTTATAACATCAAGTGAGAAATATATCACATCAAATCAGGGGGAATTTACTAATGACTAAGAAAATTTCATTGACGGAGATCCTTGCAACACGAGTTATCTGGGTACTGGCTGCCTGCATATACTACTGGATGTGCACCAGAACAGACTGGAAACCTGAGTACATGAAGTTTCAGAACACAGTCGCCACACTGTTTCTGATGTTCACAGTCCTGCACCTCTACAGAACAGGCAAGTACAAGAAAGACTTCAGAGACGAATTCGCCGAGAATAACCTCAGACGCTGCGATGCCATCATCCTTAAGTTTATGTACATCGCAATCGTAGTCATCGCCTTCATCGGCGGAATGTACAGCCGCTTCGATGCGATCACCGGTGTCATGATGGGATGGATGCTCATGGGAACTCTGGTTGCAGCGACCGCAGCCCGCGCAGCGATCTTCTTCATCATGGATACGAAGGGAGTATAAAGAATGGCACTAGTCACGAAAGTGAAGCAATACCGCGAACAGGCAGGACTCAAGCAGGCAGAACTAGCCGAGCTTGTCGGCTCAAGACGCGAGACCATCGTTCATCTGGAGAACGGAAAATACAACCCTTCATTGAAGCTGGCGATGGATATCGCCAAGGTATTTCATGTGAGCGTGGAAGAATTGTTCGAGTTTACGGAGGAGAAAGAGTCATGAACACTGGAGACTTTTTAGATATCCTGCGCCAATCATCCAACCTGAAAACCAACACCCGCCACTGCTATACAACCGAAGACCGCAAAGAAAGCGTCGCCGACCACAGCTGGCGCATCTCCCTCATGGCCATGCTTCTTTCAGGAGAGCCTGAGTTCGCAGACGTGGACATGAACAAAGTCATTCGCATGTGCCTGATCCACGATCTGGGTGAGTCATTCACCGGCGACATTCCCACCTTTCTGAAGAATGATCAGGATGCTGACACTGAGGACAAGATCTTCGACCGCTGGGTGCAGAGTTTTCCGGAAGCCCAGCGCGAAGAGTGGACAGCACTTCTGAAAGAGATGGGCGAACTGCAGACCAGAGAGGCCAAGACCTACAAGGCACTCGACAAGATAGAAGCTCTGATCAGCCACAACGAGTCGGACATCTCTACCTGGCTGCCGTTGGAGTATGATCTCCAGTTTACTTACGGAAGACCCGAGTGCGAGTTCTCACCTTATCTGACAGAACTTCACGATGCTATCGACGCATGGACAAGAAAAAAGATCGACGAAGAAGCTCCGGAACACAACTGAATAGAATCAAAAAAGGTTGCCCGCGGGCAGCCTTTCTCATTTTATAACAACAATTCTTACACAAACTTCTTCAGATATTCCTTCACAGCCTCCACAACCAGCTCCAGATGATAATCATAACAATGATCATCCCCCGGAATAGTCACAAGCTCCGCATTGTCATACATCGCAGCAACCTCCTGGCCGACAGCGTACGGAACAGCCTCATCCGCATCACCATGCACGATCAGCACCGGGCCGTGGTAGCGGCGAACCTCATCCTCATAGTGGATAGTCTGCGCAACGCGCAGGTAGTTGCCGGACAGCGGCGACTCCTTGCTCTCGATCCAGATCTCCTCCGGCAGATGCTGCGGGTCAAATGCATTGCCCAGGAATTCACCCTCTCGACAAGTCTGGGGGATCATGCACGCCGGTGACAGGGGCATGATAGCCTTGAAATCATCAGGACGCATGCCTGCGATCAGAGTTGTGAGCAGACCGCCCTGTGAATGACCGGACAGGAAGAGGTCAGTTACCCAGTCAAGGGACTTGGCGTATTCGACTACGGCGAGGGCATTGGCTACCCATTTGTACAGGGTGTGGTTGCGGAACTCGCCTTCGCTGGAGCCGTGGCCGTACATCTCTGCGCGCAGGCATGCGAAACCTGATTCATTGATTGCTTCCTGAACTGCGATGATGTGGCGCTCCTCCATGTGACCGGTGAAGCCGTGGATCAGAATAACAAGCGGGCAGGCGTCGCCCTCAACCTTGCCGGCCGGCATGTCCAGCTTGGCATGCAGACGGATACCGTCATCTGTGATGTAGAATTCTCTCATTTTTCAAACCTTCTCTCATGTTTATTTTCGTTCTGAATTAACGTAAACCCAAGAATAATTTTACAGAAAAAGCCCGCCGTGTACAAGACACAGCGGGCCTCAATATACCCTGTAAAGTATGGATATTTCGCTTAAGAATTATCCGAGAAGTGCAGCTGCCTGGTTCAGCAGAGTAACAACAGTGTTCGCATCTGCGGTACCTGCTGTGAACAGAGTTACAACACTTGAGATCAGGCTCTTAACCTCAGCCTTATCCTCACCCAGCATGCCGACAGCAGTGTTCAGTGTGGATACGATGGAGTCCTTGTTGGAGTCAAGGTCTGTGTTCGCAAGTGTTACGCAGGCATCGATCAGAGACTTGATGCTTGTGGAGTCGGACGGTCCATTCGAATCTACGACAACATCGCCTGCAGCCTCAGAAGAAGCTTCAACAGCAGCGCCGGACGGAGCGTCCAGATCATAAGAGATATCGTAGATATCAGTGTTGTTGTAATCAACTTCAACGATCAGGTGCTGGCCGTCGCCGGTAAGAGCAACATCATCGTACTGGCAGGGAAGAATCTCGTTGCCGTGCCAGTCGATGACACCCTTCTTGTAATCAGCGTCAGCAACCTCATAGAGGATACCGGAGCCGAAGCTCAGAGCGCGGATAGTGTCATAGGAAACCGGGGTCTCAACGCCGTCAGCTGCAACGATAACAGTTGTGCTGTCCGGATTGGTCAGGATCGCGGAAGCACCTGCAACATCCATAGCATCCTTCGCATAGTTGGGAGCGGAAGTCAGCTGACCATTGGCAACCCAGCCGATCTTGTTTTCATTCTCGACAGAGATGTAGCCTTCGCAGACGTAGCCGCTGGACCAGGAGTCGGAATTTTCATTTGCCGGGACATTGTAGCTCTTGTTCACGCGGTCGAATTCAGCCGGAACAACAACATTGCCCTGCTCATCGATCAGGCCTTCCTTCTCGCCTGTGGAAACGCGGGCGTAGCCATCCTCGAAATCATATACATACTGGAAGGACGGAGCCATGATCACATTGCCGTCAAGATCCTTAACGCCCTGCTGGCCGTTCTCACGATAGATCTCGAAGTTAGTTGTGTTCACATCGCCGGTGTCGTAGCTGCCGTTCAGGTCAGTTGCGATCTCGTTCCACTCGCCATCATACATGGTAGCCTTGCCGGTTGCACGATCCTCGATGTTGATGTAGTCGCCGTAAGCGTTGGCACCGTCGAAGTTAGCTCTCGGGAAAGATCCCTTCAGAGCAGCAGCACCTGCATCGTCAACATAGTAAACATCAACGGTATCGATCAGCCAGTAGCCGTCGCCGATGAATGCCTGGTAATCATAATTGTCAGCGGTTGCCTGAGTCAGCTTGTAAGCCAGAACCCAGTGCTTATTCTGCAGCTTAATATCTCCATACACAAATGGAACGATCTCCTGACCATCCAGACTCAACACACCATTAGCATTTGTCTCGTCAGCGCCGCCGTACTTGTAAGCGGAGATCATGTTGTAGCCGTAGGTCATGCTGCGGTAGTAAACTTCGTCGGTGATCTCAGTGCCGTCAAGAGTTGCCAGAGCGCATCCGTCGGAGCCCTCGATGCAGAGAAGGTTGGTACCTTCGATGACAGAAGCATTCTCTACGCTTCCAACCTGTGTTACGGACGGGTCAGCCATAGCAGTTGCAGACATAGTCATAGCAGCGACAGCCATAGCTGCCAGAACATACTGATGTTTCATTGCATTTCCTCCCTTTTCTGTCCGGATTGATCGATACCGGAAAACGTTATCGTAATGTAAATCCCATTTTAACACTTATTTTGCCAAGGTACAATTTATCAGGGAATTTTCGGCAATTTTTCATTGATGTACCTCAGCGGTAAAGAAAGGTTGACTCCTGGGTGAAACATTTGTTATAGTTTCGCTAGAACAGGAGGGAAAGCTCATGATCATCAAGATCGATTTTCAGAGTGATGAAGCCATCTACATGCAGCTGAGAAACCAGATCATACTGGGCATTGCCGCATCCATGCTTCATGAAGGAGATGTGCTGCCGCCGGTACGTACCCTCGCGGGACAGGTCGGCATCAACATGCATACCGTTAATAAAGCCTACGCCCTACTGCGACAGGAGGGTTTCGTGACCATGGACAGACGCCGAGGGGCAGTCATAGCCGTGGACGCAGATAAGCTGGAGGCCATCGAAGAGACCAGAGCAAGTCTGGCACCGATCCTGGCCAAGGCCACCTGTCTGGGAGTCAGCCGGTCAGAGATACATGAACTGGTGGACGAACTGATATCATCCTGGGAGGAATAAATATGTCTCAAGAATATACCGTAAGTGCGCAGGACGCACTGAAGAGAGCCAGACTCGCAGCCGTAAGATGTAACCAGAGTTACGTCGGCACCGAGCATATTCTGGCAGGCCTGGTGGGAGAGCCGGAAGGCACCGCAGGCAAGATGCTTCGCGCCGAAGGCGTGGAGGAAGAAAAGCTTCTGGAGCTGATCGATGCTCTGGTTGCAGGAAAGACTGAAGTGGAAGAGACCGAGATGCAGGTTGGAGGAAAGGGCGAAGACAGTGACGAACAGTCAGGTAAAGCTCGAAAATCCACCAGGGGCAGAAAGAAATCCGGCAAAGATCTGGAATTCACACCCCGTGCCCTCTGGCTTCTGGACAATGCCATCGCTGTTGCTGAGGAAACAGATCTTCCGCAGGCAGGTACAGAGCACATTCTGGCAGCACTGATGCAGGACGTTGAGTGCATCGGCGCAAGACTTCTTCATACACTGGGCGTTGATCTTCCGGCACTCTACAAGAGAGTGATGGAAGTCATGGGCATCACTGACGAGCCGGCTCTGGACCTCATGAAGAATACCCGCATGCCGGGAGATATTGCTGAAACAGGAACAGATGCGCTGGACCAGTACAGCCGCGACCTGACAGACCAGGCGCGCGAGGGAAAACTTGATCCCATCGTGGGACGCGACAGCGAGACCGAGCGACTTCTGCAGATTCTGAGCCGCCGATCCAAGAACAATCCCTGCCTGATCGGTGAGCCGGGTGTAGGTAAGACCGCCATCGTGGAAGGCCTTGCTCAGCGCATCGTCGCTGAGAATGTACCGGCAGCTCTTAAGGGCAAGCGCGTGATCACACTTGATATGGCAAGTATGGTAGCGGGCTCCAAGTATAGAGGTGAGTTCGAGGAGCGCATGAAGAAAGTGCTGAACGAAGTTACCCGCTCCAGAAATGTTCTGCTCTTCATCGACGAGCTTCACACAATTATTGGTGCCGGTGGTGCTGAGGGTGCGCTGGATGCCAGCAACATCATGAAGCCCTTCCTCTCCCGCGGAGAGATTCAGGTCATCGGTGCCACAACCATCGATGAATACCGCAAATACATCGAAAAGGACCCGGCCCTCGAGCGCCGTTTCCAGCCCATCATGGTCGAGGAACCAAGTGTAGACGACAGCATCGCTATCCTTAAGGGACTTCGCCCGGCTTATGAAACACATCATGGTGTCAAAATCTCCGATGAGGCACTCATCGCCTGCGTAACTCTTTCCAAGAGATACCTGAACGACCGTTTCCTCCCGGACAAAGCTATCGACCTCATGGACGAAAGCTGCGCTAAGGCTCAGCTGAAAACATATACTCTGTCCGAGAAAGCAGTAAGTCTGCAGGCAGCAGCCGACGATGTTCAGAGCAAGCTGGAGGCAGCACTTGCTGACGGCGATCTGGCAGCAGGTAAGGAGCTTCATGCTCAGCTCTCTGATCTTCTGGAGAAACTTGCCAAGGAGAGAAAGAAGTCTGAGAAGCGCTTCACCGACCAGACAGGTCATGTGACAGAGAATGATATTGCCGCAACCATCGCACAGTGGACCGGTATCCCGGCTGCAAGAATTGCTCAGTCCGAGGGTAAGAGACTTCTCAAGCTGGAGAACACTCTGCATGAGAGAGTCATCGGCCAGGAAGAAGCTGTAACAGCAGTTGCCAAGGCAATCAAGCGTGGCCGTGCAGGACTGAAGGATCCTAAGAGACCTATCGGTTCCTTCCTCTTCCTCGGACCCACAGGTGTAGGTAAGACAGAGTTGTCGAAGGCGCTGGCGGAAGCTGTATTTGGCGATGAGCAGAACATGATTCGTGTGGACATGTCGGAGTACATGGAGAAGCACAGTGTGTCCAAGCTGGTAGGATCCCCGCCAGGATACGTAGGATATGACGAGGGAGGCCAGCTCTCCGAGCAGGTTCGCCGTCATCCGTATTCCGTTATCCTCTTCGACGAGGTGGAGAAGGCTCATCCGGATGTCTTCAACATCCTGCTTCAGGTTCTGGACGAGGGCCACATCACGGACTCCAAGGGCCGCAAGGTGGACTTCCGCAACACCATCATCATCCTGACTTCGAATGCAGGTGCACGTGAGGCAATCAACTCACGCCAGCTTGGTTTCGGAAGTGTCGATGACGCGAAGAACAGACAGGCCGACTACGACAAGATGAAGTCCGGCGTTATGGATACCGTGAAGGACATGTTCCGTCCGGAGTTCCTCAACCGTATCGACGACATCATCGTATTCCACTCTCTGAGCAAGGAAAACATCCGCGAGATCGTCAAGCTTCTGATGAAAGATCTCAAGAAGCGCTGCCTGGATCAGATGGGCATCACACTGCGCGTCCGTCCGGAGGCAGAAGAACTCATTGCGAAGGAAGGCTACGACGAAAAGTACGGCGCAAGACCGCTGAAGCGTGCTATTCAGACTAAGATCGAGGATAGCTTAGCTGAAGAAATTCTGGCGGGAAATGCTAAGGAAGGCGATACTGTTACCATTACTGAGAAGGATGGGAAGATCGTTTATAAAGTGAAGAAAGATTGATGCAGGTGAATGGCCGGGCTGGTGCCCGGCCGTTTTTGTGTGGGGGAGCTGCGAGTTCTGTGCTGGAGCCTGCGATTTCTGGGCTTCATGCACCCAGACTTGCTTAAAGAAGAGTTCTTGGTTGCACGGGAATTTTCGGGAAACCGAGGAGTGCACTCAAGCAAGTTAAAAGAAGCGTTCTTGGTTGCACGGAAATTTTCAGGAAAGCCGAGAGTGTGCACCCAGGCAAGCTAAAAGGCAGGTCTCTGGTTGCACAGGAATTTTTTGAAAGAAAAAGGGTGCACCCAAGCAAGCTAAAAAATGAGTTCCCGGTTGCATAGAAATTTTGGGTAGGAAAAAGCGTGCACCCAAACAAGCTAAGATTAGAGTACCTGAGTGCACAGGTGTTCAGGGGAATTTTAAGTGTGCACCCAGACTTGCAGAAACAAGCATTTCTGGGTGCATGGAAATTACCGGAAAGCCGAGACCTGCACAATAAGCAATTGTTCAGCAGTTCAGCTTATTCAGCATGGCTTAAATCCAGCTTAAACCAGGCTTAGATCAGGTATTCTTCAATCAGAGCCTGAACGGTTTTCTGTTTGAGAGGATTACTCTGAGTTTCGTGTGTAAAAAGAAGAGTGGTGCCGGGATAGATGCCGTTGGCTTCGTAGGAAGTAAGCTTCTTCATCGTTTTGAGCACATAGTCCATGTCATCCATCATCCCCAAGTGCTCCAGATAGAAAACTTTTTTCTTCCTCATATTGAAGCAGGTGAAATCAGGATATACAGTCCCATAACCTCGCAGAAACAGGGGATATTCATAGTGATAAAGAATATCAGCCTTGGCCAACATGTTGGCGATGATGATTTCGCTCTTGGACCTGACACGTTCACCTTTATCGGTGTAATATTCCGGTGCGTCGGGTGAGAAGCTTCTTCCTGTGTACTTGATAGCGTTCCACTCGTCTCGGTATTGCTGATCTGATTTGCTGATGGGAACGACTAATTGTTTCCTTGCTTCATGCAAGAGGCCATAGCACATGTCGGCAGATCGGTTATTATAAATAGATAATAGTTTCTCAAGAACAGGAAGCTCTGCTTGCATAAGGGAAAGAACCTCCTGATCATAGGATTTCTGAGCAAGGGAAGATATGAGCTTCTTATTATTTTTTCGAATGTAATGAGTTGAGCCTGTGGCATCGCTCGGAAGATAGTGATAATACTGGACAGAATTCTTGTTTCTGTGAAGCTTGAGTGAACCGGCGGGAACTCTTTTCAGAGCTTGTTCTTTTTCCTTGATGATAAGGGTGAGCTGCTCTTTTCTTTTCTCCAAGAGGGGAAGCAGTTCGTTTATGCCAGGCAGATCGTGTTGAGGAATGGGCATTTTCTCTCCTTTTTGAATATGATATGTCAAGCTACATATATTTAGTTGCAAATATAGAATAACATAATGTACATAATGTATGAAAGAAGAAATAACTGACATCGCATAAAAACCACAGAAACTTAAGCGAAAATTCATAGTCTGAAACCCTTATTCGTGCTATACTTTCCTCACAGATAAAGGTACATTTCGAAACGGAAAATAAGCGGAATGTACAGGCATCACAAGCCAACAGGAGGATTAAGAACCATGGCAGTTGTAACAGAACTTCTCAAGGCTAACGAAGACGGAAGTCTCAGCTTCGGGAACTATGAGCTGGAAACCAAGACCAAGCTCGCTGATTTCAGCGTGGGCGGAGATGTCTACAAGGTTAAGACCTTTAAAGAGATCACCAAGCTGGAAAAGAACGAGATGCTGGTCTACGAGTCAGAACCGGGAACGGCTGTTACCGGATTTGCCCAGACAGCGGACGGAGTTAAGTTCGTGCTGGATACACCGGAGGACGCGCAGGTTATTCTGGGACTGGAAGAAGGAACTTCTTACCGTGTGACCATCGGCGACCGTGAAGAAGGTACCGCATCCACGAACATGGGTGGCAAGCTGGTGCTTTCACTGGAAGCAGGCGAAGGTGTGGAAGTAACTGTTACTAAAGCATGAGTGACATAAAAGAATGAACAGAGGCTGTCAGAACGGTGAGAGAAAACATCGGACTGGCAGCCTTTTCACTGCCCGGGAAAAGAGATATTATAGAAGGCAGTTCACAAGGACGGGCAGGAAGGCTCAACCGGGAAGAAAGAAAACAACTCATTAAAGATAAAGAGAATATAAGAAGAGAGTAAATATATGGCAAAAGCAAAATCAACCGTATTTTTCTGTCAGAGCTGTGGCTACGAGAGCACCAAGTGGATGGGCCAGTGCCCTGCATGCCACGAGTGGAACAGCTTCGTTGAGGAGCCGGTGGCACCGTCGAAGTCAGCGGGAGCAGGCAGAGGAATCGGATCAGGCGGAATCAGAGGAGCGGCGGTGCCGCAGAAATTAAAAGAGATCGATATGACAAGTGCTCCCAGAACAAGCACGCAGATCCACGAGCTGGACCGCGTGCTGGGCGGAGGTATCGTAGCCGGATCTATGGTGCTGGTCGGAGGTGACCCGGGAATAGGTAAGTCCACACTGCTTCTGCAGGTGTGTCAACATTTGTCGAATGCGGATAAGAAGGTGCTGTATGTCAGCGGTGAGGAGAGTCTGCAGCAGATCAAGATGAGGGCGGAGCGCATGGGCGAGTTCGGGGACAATCTGGAGCTTCTGTGCGAGACCAACCTGGACAGCATTCGTGAGGCGATCGAGATCTCCAAGCCGAATATCGTCATCATCGACTCCATCCAGACCATGTACAACGAGGCGGTCAATTCTGCGCCGGGATCGGTGTCTCAGGTCAGAGAGTCCACCGGAGTGCTGTTGCAGATCGCGAAGAGCAGCGCAACAAGCATTTTCATCGTCGGACACGTGACGAAGGAAGGCGTGGTTGCGGGACCGAGAGTGCTGGAGCACATGGTTGACACAGTGTTGTACTTCGAGGGCGACAGGTACGCATCCTATAGAATCTTACGTGCCGTAAAAAACAGGTTCGGATCGACGAATGAGATCGGTGTATTTGAGATGCAGAAGGACGGGCTGCACGAGGTGGCGAATCCTTCCGAATACATGCTGGAAGGCAAGCCGGAGGGGGCGTCCGGATCTGTCGTGGCCTGCTCCATGGAAGGAACCAGACCCATCCTGATCGAGATTCAGGCCCTTGTGTGCGAGAGCTCGCTGGCATTTCCGAGAAGAACGACGGATGGCGCGGACCTTAACCGCGTGAACCTGCTGATCGCAGTGCTGGAAAAGAGACTGGGACTGCACCTGGGGCACAGCGACGCGTACGTCAACATCGCGGGCGGCATTCGTCTGCGCGAGCCGGCTGTCGATCTGGGCATCGTGGCAGCGCTGATCTCCAGTGACAAGGACATCGTCATCAGTGACAAGACAATTGTATTCGGTGAAGTCGGCCTGTCGGGCGAAGTGCGTGCCGTCAACATGGCTAAGAACCGCGTGCAGGAGGCGCAGAAGCTGGGCTTCGATACGGTCATCGTGCCGGAAGTGTCCAGGAAGTCCATCGGCAAGGTGGAAGGGATCAATATTATCGGTGTGAGAACGGTGAGAGACCTGTATCATGTGCTGGTCGGTTGACACCGCTATAAACACTAAAAAATTAAGATAGACAGGTGACCTTAAGATGATCTTAAGACACTTTAATTTCGCGATAAATATTTAACAAGTTAAAGTGATAAAATTACATGAAAAGTAAAAAACTTACAA
>R21__coassemble_600_pt1 | contig 28780 bp, 23 predicted proteins | sample R21__metabat2_low_PE_028 | metagenome-assembled genome bin R21
CCGTTGCATAGATCCTGTCTCCTCTGGAAATATGCTCAGCGACAAGTGAGTGCCCCAGTCCGCCTGCTGCACCGGTGATTACAACACATCTGTCCATTTTGTTTACTTCCCCCTTAACACATGATGGTCTTATCATTTCATTTGCATTAAGTTTATAAGAAAACAAGAAAGAACGCTCCTACTTAGCTGTGTATTTACTCCCCAGAATATGCTCTCTTTACGCCCAGATGCTGTGATCTTTTCCTGAACCGATCTCGAAATGATACTTGGCAATTCCCAGGTCTACCATGCCGAAGGCTCCCGGTCCCTTAGCCGCAACTTTTCCGTTTTCAAGAAGCTCAAAATGGAACTTCTGCTGGTTTACTGCTGTCGGTGCAAGAAGCGCTGCTTCCATGCCTGCCTTAAACCATTCCGGTGAGGATGCATTCAGGTTGCTGAGCTTTTCAACGGACTTGGACTTGTGCGGCTTGCCCGGATTTTCCGGATATCCGACGGAGATGATCAGGCTGAGTTTCTCACCTGCCTCTGCCTTGAAAGTCGTCTTCTTTCTGCTGAAAGTTCCGCCTACCCAGCAGGTTCCGAGTCCCAGCTGCTGTGCATACAGAACGACCTTCTCGCCATAGTAGCCGCTCAGTTCATTCAGCTGATCATCGTCTTTTCCGACAAGGGCAATATAATTGTTTACGTTCTTAAACCAGCCGTATCTGTTCAGCAGGGTCTTGAATGCATCCTTGTCACCAAGGACCAGCTGCATGTGCAGACCTGATTCCTGATTGCACTGCTCGATGAACTGATTTAATTTCGCAGCGTCCTCTGCCTTAATAGGATCAGCCGTATATTTTCTGACTGAGTGACGCTGATTGATTGCTTCTTTTAAACTTATTTCTGACATATGTTTCCTTTCATGATTCGCGGATGTTTCTACATCCTACTACATATTTAACCGACTGAGAAGATGAGGATCCGCTCCCTAGTGTTTTGTCCACAGAAAAGATCGCTCACATCGATTTCATCCACAAAATCCAGTTCCGGTGTGGTCATAAGTGTGGATACATACTCATCTGATGGATAGTAGAAAAACAGCAGTGACTGTGCTTCGTTTTCATAGCTGCTTTCCACGATATTTCTGATCACTCTTTTCAGAATCAGCTCGTCAAATGGATTGAAAAAGAAGAAAGTATCTGCATCCTTCGGATCAAAGGTCGATGCATCTTCGCAGACGAATTCCACACCTGACTTGTCTCTGCCATGAAAAGTCTCCAGGTTCTTCTTCGCGTCAGCGATCATCTTTTCGTCGAAATCCAGACCGACTGCCCGGCATCCTGTTCTGCTGTTAAAGAAGAAAGCCACTCTGCCTTTGCCGCAGCCGTAATCCACCAGCTTGTTCTCAGATGTTATGTATTCTTCCTCCAGCAGCCGCTCCAGAACACAGTAAGGGGTTGGTTCGTAGGCGTGGTGAATGTCATCTTCCATGTGGGCTTCGCGGCCGCAGGTGGAAATATTCAGCTTTTTATCATATTCCGGTTCTTGCTTGTTCATATCCTGCACTCTTTAAACATTCTTATTTTCATGTTTTAATGTATCGTTTTCGTTCTTATATTACAAGCTTCTTCCAAAGGTTTTCGTTCGGCGTATAATAGACCTATATATGTATTTGGGAGGATTATTAATTATGTTGCACAAGAAAGTAAACCCGCTCAGGCTGGATCATATCAGCATCCAGGACCCCTTCTGGAAACAGTACATGGAACTGGTCCGCAATCATGTGATTCCTTATCAGTGGGAAGCCCTGAATGACCGCATCGAGAACGCAGCTCCCAGCTACTGCATCAACAATTTCAGAGTAGCTGCAGGACTTATTGAAGGCAAATTCGATGGTTTCGTATTCCAGGACAGTGACCTGTACAAGTGGCTTGAAGCAGTTGCATGGTCTCTGGAGTGGCATCCGGACGCTGAGCTCGAGAAGACAGCCGATGAAGCCATCGATCTGATTGCTTCCGTACAGCAGCCGGACGGATATCTGGATACCTATTACATCATAAACGGACTGGAGAAGCGTTTTACCAACCTGATGGACCACCATGAGATGTACTGTCTGGGACATATGCTCGAAGCAGCAATCGCTTACTATAAATCCACCGGTAAAGATAAGTTCCTTAAGGTTGCAAGCCGCTACGCAGACTGCGCAGCTGAGCACCTTGGCACAGAACCGGGCAAGATTCCGGGATATCCTGGCCATGAAGTTGCTGAGATGGCTCTCGTTGAACTGTACCGCGTGACCGGTGAAGAACGTTATCTGAAGCTTGCCAAGTATTTCATCGACCAGCGTGGTCAGGCTCCGCTCTTCTTCGACGAAGAACAGAAGCGCAACAATAATAAGTGCCACTGGGATGATACTTACTTCGGAAAGCAGTATTATCAGGCAGGTATTCCGGTACGAGAGCAGACTTTCGCGCAGGGTCATGCAGTAAGAGCGGTATACCTTTACAGCGGCATGACAGAAGTTGCTTCCGAGACAGATGATGAAGGTCTTTTCAAGGCATGTGAAACTCTGTGGAACAACATCGTTACCAAGCAGATGTACGTGACGGGAGCTATTGGTTCCACTGAGCATGGGGAGGCATTTACATTTGACTATGATCTGCCGAATGATACCATCTACGGCGAGACTTGTGCAGCCATCGGCCTGATCTTCTTCGCAAGAAGAATGTTCGAGATTACCGGCGACAGCAAGTATACCGATGTTATGGAGCGCGCTCTGTACAATGCAGTTATCAGCGGCATGTCACTTGACGGCAAGAGTTTCTTCTATGTAAATCCGCTGGAGGTCAATCCGGAGTCTTCACTGAAGGACTATACCAAGAAGCATGTTAAGCCGGTCCGCCAGAAATGGTTTGGCTGCGCATGCTGCCCGCCGAATGTTGCAAGACTTCTGTCTTCCATAGGCGGATATGCATTCGAGCAGAATGAGGATCAGATCTTCATGAACCTCTTCATCGGCGGAGATATTGAGACTGAGCTGGGCGGTAATGCTCAGAAGTTCAGCATCGAGACAGGTTATCCCTGGAATGGCGATGTTAAGGTTACCGTTAACAACGATGCTGACAGCACCTTCAGCTATGCAGTTCGTATTCCGGGCTGGTGCAGAAAATACACTCTGACTGTTAACGGAGAAGAGGTTAACGGAGATCTTGTTAAGGGCTATGCCGTACTGAACAGAACCTGGAAGAACGGCGATGAGATCCGCCTGTCCATGGATATGCCGGTGGATCTGATCGAGGCTAACCCGAAGGTCAGAGAAGATGTAGGCAAGATGGCTGTCACACGCGGACCGCTTGTTTACTGCCTCGAGGAAGCTGATAACGGTAAGGTCCTGCCGGATCTGCTGCTGGATGATGGTGAGTTTACTGAGAAGTTCGAGGAAGATCTGCTGAAAGGTGTTGTTACTCTGACAACTGAAGGCAAAAAAATATCCTCCGAAGGCTGGGATGAGAGTACTCTCTACCGCCCCTTCAGAGGAAATGTATATGATGATGTCACGCTGAAATTCGTTCCATACTACTCCTGGGCTAACCGCGGAGAAGGCGAAATGCTCGTATGGGTCCGTCATAAATAATTACCGGGTAAAGATATGTTAAAAATGATCAATGGGGACCGGGTGATCCTGAAAGATGAGGAACTGCTTCGCAGACGCTCGGAAAACAGAAACTATATGCTGGAGCTGGACTCTCACAATCTGGCTCTCAACTATCTGCTTGAAGCAGGGCTATTCAAGACGGACAGAACGCCGGCTACCATTCATGGTGGCTGGGAGTCTCCGCTCTGTGAGCTGAGAGGTCATTTCCTCGGTCACTGGCTGTCCGCTGCTGCTATGCATTATCAGGCGACAGGAGACCGTCAGATCAAGGCGAAGGCCGATGATCTTGTGGATGATCTTGCAAGATGTCAGGAGGAAAACGGCGGTCAGTGGGCTGCTTCTATCCCGGAAAAATATATGTATCGCATCAGCATCGGCAAGAAGGTGTGGGCTCCGCATTACACTATTCATAAGACTTTTATGGGTCTTCTGGATATGTATGAGCTTGCAGGAAATGAAAAGGCTCTTGAAGTTGCTGTTAACTTCGGCGAATGGTTCTATAACTGGAGCGGTAAGTTCTCCCATGAGAAGTTCCAGGAGATTCTGGACTATGAGACAGGTGGCATGCTTGAGATCTGGGTAATCCTCTATCGTATCACCGGGAAGCAGATGTTCCGGGAGCTGATGGAGAGATATTACAGGGACAGTTTATTTGACGGGTTGCTTTCCGGAAGAGATGTGCTGACCAACATGCATGCCAACACGACTATCCCGGAGATCTTAGGCGCTGCTGCATGGTATGATGCAACCGGCGAAGAAAAGATGCTTAACATCGTTCAGAAATACTGGGAGATGGGCATCGAGAAGAAGGGAACTTATGCCACAGGTGGTCAGACCTGCGGCGAGATCTGGACTCCGGACGGCAATCTTTCTGCCCGCCTCGGTGACAAGAATCAGGAGCACTGCACAGTCTATAACCTGATGCGTGTTGCCGACTTCCTCTTCCGTCATACCGGTGAAGCTCGTTTCATGGACTTCTATGAGCGCAATCTCTATAACGGCGTCATGGCGCAGGCCTACTGGCGAGGGAGCTTCACTCACGGACAGAAATCCGAGTATCCGGAGGAAGGTCTTCTGACTTACTTCCTCCCGCTTCGTCCGGGTGCCCGCAAGGGATGGGCAAGCAGAACGCAGGACTTCTTCTGCTGCCATGGTTCTCTGGTTCAGGCGAATGCTGCGCTGAACAATGCAATGTACTATGCTGATGAAGCAGCTTCAGAGCTGTATATAACACAGTACTTCTCTTCTGAAGCTGCTGTGAAGATAGATGGCTGCGATGTGAAGATCAGACAGTGGATCGATACGCTGAATGGCCAGAAACCTTTCAGCGATATAGGCGTAGCTGTACAGGCTATTAATGATATATGTCCTGTTGTTGCGGGGAATCCGCATTTGCTGGCGATTGATCTGCAGATCTGCTGCGAGAAGAAAACCGAGATGGAGCTTAAGGTGCGTGTTCCGTGGTGGGCTGTAACCGCTAAGGTCTATGTCGATGGCACTGTGCTCAATGTTGATGCTCAGCCCGGTTCTTTCATCAATATTCCGGGAACCTGGTCGAAAAACCTGCTTCGAATTGAGTTCGGTAAGAAGATCTCTGTATGCAAGCTTCAGGGTTCTGACGATCTGTACGCCTTTATGGATGGACCGGTGGTTCTTGCGGGACTATGTGATGAGGAGCGCACGCTCTATACAGATGAGAAGCATCCTGCTGCTGAGAACCTGCTCACTGAGGATAATGAGCGTCAGTGGGGCATGTGGATGAATACCTGGAAGACAGTCGGACAGGATCGCGGTATCAGGTTTATTCCGCTGTATCAGGTGGGATATGATGCTTATTCGGTGTACTTCCCGATTGTGTCTAAGTAAAATAGGGACTGCTGCAAGTTGTGCGGCAGTCCCTTTCTTCTTATTCTGCTGTTACTTTTCTCACCCATGCGATCTCTTCCGCATATCCTTCATCCTCATTCGGCGTCTCAAGAATAAAGGGTTTTCCCTGCAATGCAGGATGCAGAAGTACCTTCGCAAGTGCTTCTTTTCCTATCTTTCCCTGCCCCAGTTTTTCATGTCTGTCCTTATGGGCACCACAGATGTTCATGCTGTCGTTGAGATGAAGGGCTTTCAGTTTATCTAATCCAATCACTTCATCGAACTGTTTCAACACTCCGTCTAAATCATTCACGATATCATATCCGCCGTCCCACACATGGCAGGTATCAAGGCATACACCAAGCACAGGCTGAAGTTCCGGCTTCACCAGATCTATGATAGCTCTCAGTTCTTCGAAGGTGCGTCCTACTTCTGTTCCTTTTCCGGCCATGGTCTCCAGAAGAACTATGGTTTTCTGATCCGGTTTTAATGTGTCGTTCAGCGCTTCTGCGATCAGCGCAATACCTGTTTCTGCTCCCTGTCCCACATGAGAACCGGGATGGAAGTTAAAGTAGTTGCCGGGAAGTGTTTCCATCTTCTCCCGGTCTTCTCTGAATGCTCTGCGGGCAAACTCTCTTACCTCAGGCTTGTCGCTGCACAGGTTCATCGTGTATGGTGCATGGGCAACCAGCTTGCCGAAACCCTCCTCAGCCAGGAAATTTTCCAGGGCCTTCACATCCACCGGATCAAGTGCTTTCGCATTACCGCCGCGCGGATTACGGGTGAAGAAGGAAAAGGTATCTCCTCCCAGCTTTTTCTCGTGGACTCCCATGGCTTTATAGCCCTTGGTTACGGATACATGGTTGCCGATATAGACTTTAGACATTTAAACTCCTCTTGTTTTACTTAAGGTTGACAGGTGACCTTAAGAGTTTCTTAAGTTTTTACTCGAGCTGGCGGCTGCGCGGCACGAAGAAGCGGCTGCGGATGCGGTCTTTCTGTTCTTCGATCTCGTCTTTCAGCTGTTTCTCCTCAGCTGTTGCCTGGCTCGGATCATAAAGAAGCTCGATCAGCTCGTCCTGTTTTCTGATGATGGTCGTTCTGATAGATTCTGTGGGCTCCAGGCTTGATGCAAGCTGTGCCTTGCTCTCTTCTATGCTGCTTGCCAGCTGTTCTTTGCTTTCTTCAATACGCTGATTGAGTTCGGATACTTTCTCCTCTGCTTCTTTACGCATCCTCTCTGTCTCAGCCTTGATTGCCTCAAGTCTGGCAGAGATCTTCTCGGTGCGGTAGATGACCTCCGGATATGCGTCTGCGAAACGACGATAGAAGAATGCACGGTTGCTCAGAAGCATGCGGATCTCTTTACTGATCTCTTCTGTATTGTCCGCCTCACTGCTTTCCGTTCCGGTCTTTACCAGCTTCATGACGAAGTGCGACAGCACGAAGTCTGTACTGAACAGTGCCAGCAGGATAACAGATACGATCTTCCAGACATTCAGTGAAACCATGTTGAAGACCCGATACAGCAGTGGGTTCGCGATATGAATGATTGCCACTCCGCCCAGTCCGAACAGAATCAGGTTTCCGATCCAGATACGTCCGTTCAGGTTCATGGGCTTCTGACTGTAATCCCACCAGCGGGCGTGGAAACGCTTCTCCAGGTAGTAGCTGATGAAGTACTCCCAGAAACCGCAGATCACGAAGGATATGACGAATGTGATACCTACACCTGACTCATACGGTGCAAGCAATCCGACCGCTGCAGTTATGTATACCGCTCCGGATCCGTAGATCGGCAGCCAGGGACCTGTCAGGAAACCTCGGTTGATGAAGCGATGGTACTGGCGGTATTTCAGTGTAACTTCCATACACCAGCCGAATATTGAAAATGAAAAAAACAATAGTATCAGATAAATCAGATACTGTTCCATAACCTACCTCCTTTCGCATTGAGGCGAAACGCTCATGCATGCGCATCCTATTATATGCCATCAAGCGCAAAAAAGACTGCAAAATAATCTTAGATTACTCTGCAGTCTCTGTAAATTTCTTATAATCAGATGCTGTCTCCGTTAATGAAGTAAGGCAATGACAGTACCCTGTTATGGATACGCCATTGATTATCTATCTCCTTGCACAGCAGATCGATGGCCACTACGGCACGCTCTCTATGAGGCGTTCCGATCTGCACCAGACTCACTCCCCCAAGTGAGTAGGACGGCACTTCATCGATCCCTACAAGTTTCAATTGTTCCGGTATTCTGATACCTGCCTGGGCAGCCCCCTGAAGAACACCAATCGATATCTGATAGTTTTCCAGAACCAGTCCATCCGGCACCTCATGATTCTCAAAATACTGCTGGATATTCTTTCTGACCTCATTGATCGTTGCTCCCATGCGCAGAATATCTGTCTTCATGACGGGAATATCATGATCCATCATGTAACGCTGGAACTCTTTTCTGCGCTCCGTAAAGTTAAAGATGTCCTGTGATACAGCTATGTACTTGATCTTCTTACAGCCCTTCTTCAGCAAGGCTTCACAGGCCATGTCGACACAGGTGGGATTGTCCAGACACACAGAGTTGTAGTTTTCCCCCGGTATTTCATAGTCGTACAGGACCACCGGCTTTTCGATCTTCGAAACCCAGTCATGGTCCTTATCCGTGAATTCCGTTGCAACAACAACTACTCCTACGATCTGAGGCTGTTTCAGTTGTTCCAGAATCTGATCTCTGTTATGTTCTGCTGCATTCAGATAATATACACTGACAGCGAAACCGTGCCTTTCAGCCTCTGCTTCATAAGCAGACAGACAGGATGTCAGAACCCCAGACCACAGATCCGGTTCCGCACCGCACAGTACATTCTTCGTGTTATTTACGATCAGTACCGCAATGGCCTCGGGAAGCGCAGTCAGCTGGCGCTGTCTTTCTTCCTCAAGTTCCTGTTTACACTGAAGCACCTTTTCCCTTGTGGCTTCATTAACGCCCGGTTTCCCATTCAAAGCAAGGGAAACCGTAGCTTTGGAAATACCAAGTTTTTTTGCTATATCGACTGCCTTAACTTTAGTACTCATTATTCTCCGATGGCTTTTACCTGTACTGCCATATATTCATGGCCGGGAAGTTCTACTCTGAACTTGCCGCTGAATACACCTCTGTTTTCCACTGTCATATTCCAGGTGTCGATTACTTTTACTTCGAACTTCGTTGTATCGTCAAAATAGAAATCTCTGAAGGACGGTCTCATGAAGCTGTAGTAGAAGAGATAATAGCTCTTAACCGGCTTCATAAACTCATTTTCCGGTACGCCCTGAACCTCATCCCATCCGCATGTCGGAGAAGGTGCAAGTCCGATTCCCGGAGTCTCTTCCATCACATCGTGCAGAAGCTTGAATCTCTTCCAGCTCTCGCCGTGAAGCTTGCCGCCGTGTGACCACCACAGTACATCGTTGTCGTTCATATAAGTCTCGACGTGTCCCGGATATCCGGCTCTTACTGCGCACTCCCATAATCTGCGAAGCATCTCCTGCGGGGAGATATTTCCCCAGCCATGCTGGATATTTCCCTCGTAAGCGATCTCATCGAGAACTACAGGTTTATTATACTTTGCGCGGAACTCATTTACCAGCTCTGCTGACTTATAGAGGTCCTGTCTCTGAATGCTGCAGTGTGTGATCCACGGACGGTTATGATCGTAGAACGGACGGCAGTTGTGAATGGAGCGCAGATGTCTGTAATGATCGAACTTGCAGATCAGCTGTGCGTACCACTCCCAGTCTTCCACTGTCTTGTGCGGGAAGAGGTCATACTCATTGGCCAGTGACCACCAGATATTTCTGTAAGCAGAAAATCTTGCCAGTACATACTTCCAGTACAGAGTATCCTGCTCTCTGTTCATGCTTGAGAAGCCCCAACGGTCATACGGATGCATTACAATCAGGTCTGCCTCGATGCCGAGATCCTGCAGCGCCTTGATGCACTTTTCAATATGTCTGAAGTGAGCCGGATTAAAACGATACAGATCGAAATTGTTTCCCTCTGTCTTATCTGTATACTGCAGGAAATTCTCCTTGGTCAGTACGGAGGAGTCCATGGGAGTTCCTTCATACGGGTAGGATCTGGGCTCGCCCAGGTTGTAGTCATAGTGTTTCGGGAATACGCAGAAACGAATCTTGTTGAATGCGCTTTCCTTCAGGGTCTCAAGAGTCTCTGCGATGCGCTCATCAGACTGGAGGTCCCATACATAGCATGTTGTTCCGATGGAATAGTAGGGCTTTCCATCTTCATAAGCGAAGTGATAGGTGTTAGCCACACGAACCGGTCCATGGTTATTCTCAGAAGGAGCTGTTACTGTAAACTTGCCTTCCTCCGTCTCGCCGCCGAAATCACCTTCGATCTTGTAGGTGTACTCACCCTCCCATGAAGGCATGAAGCGCACGCGGTATACACCATCGCCATCATAGAAGCCTTCTACTGTAACACTTTCACTTGCGCCGGTGAATGTACCTGTAATGGTTCTCTCTGTAAAGGGATTTCCATCAGATGTACCGTTTACGGCTACCTCGAAAAGGCCCCATTTTTCTACTGTATTTGCAATAGCACTCATGTCAATATCTCCTCAAATTGCACAAATCGATTTCCACTTCTCGCATTATATCACGCGAAACATCTGTGTATGATCAGCTTTTAACAGCACCTGCCATACCTTCAACGAAGTATCTCTGGAATGCCAGATAAACGATCATAACCGGAATAACGGTGATCAGTACACCTGCGCACAGATAGCCATAATCGGTTCCGTGCTCGCCTACGAATGTCATCAATCCTACCGGAACGGTCTTCATCTTGTTATCGTTGATGATAACGCTTGCCAGCAGGTATTCGTTCCATGTTGCAAGGAAGTCAGTGATGAAAAGAGTTGCGATAGCCGGCTTGCAGACCGGAAGGATAACTCTCCAGTAAAGCTGCCACTTGTTGCACCCATCGATATAAGCTGCTTCATCAAGATCCTTGGGGATCGCCATCATGAAACCTCTCATGATCAGAATACAATAGGAAAGTCCGAAACCTACATATACATAGAACAGACCGAAGTATGTATTCAGAAGATGAAGTTTATTGTAGATGATGTTGATCGGAACCAGGGCTGTCTGCATGGGAAGCATCATACCGATCAGGAAAAATACGAACCATCCGTTTCTGTGTTTTACATTCAGTCTTGTCAGTGCGAAGCCGGCAAGAGATCCGAGAATGATGCCCAGCGGTACCTTCAGGAAGGAAATAATCAGGTCATTCTTCATATAGCTGAACAGACGGCCTTTTACAACAGCATTCACGAAGTTGTCCCAGGCAAGTTCTGCCGGGAGCTGGAAGAGCGATAATCCGCTCATGAAGTCTTTTTTATGTTTCAGGGCCGTTGCAATCAGTGTAAAGATCGGAACGATCCAGATAGCTGCCAGAATAAGAAGGACAACATACAATAAGACTTTTTTCGAGATTTTTTTAGTTTTTCCACTCATTGTCGTCTCCTCCTTACTGTTCTTTCGCTGTGAAGTTTACATACGGGATGATAACTACCAGCATCATTAAAAGCATAACTACAGCAACTGCTGTACCCATACCTACGTTGTTGTACTGGAAGGTCTGGGAATACATGTAGGTTGCCAGCATCTGTGTGGAATTGTTCGGGCCTCCGTCTGTCAGACCGGCTACGATATCGTAAACCTTCATAGCTGCTGTGATCAGAGTTGCAAGAACCATAACGAATGTCTGCTTCATAAGCGGAATAGTTACCCAGAAGAACTTTCTGACCGGCGTTGCACCATCGATGGTAGCTGCTTCCAGAACCTCCGGTGAAACACTCTGCAGTCCTGCCAGGAACAGGATCATGGGCTGTCCGATACCTGCCCAGAGGGATGCGAAGAATACTGCGAAGATCGCAACCTTGGGATCGGAGATCCATGTCTGCTTATAGTTGATACCCAGAGTCTTAAAAAGTGCATTGATAAAACCGATGTTGGGATTGTAGATCCATCTCCAGATGATAGCTACCGCGATGGGAGCTACAACAGCCGGGAAGTAGAACAGTGCACGGAATACAGTTCTGCCGCGGAATTTCTTATTCAGCAGTACTGCGAACATCAGCGATACACTCATGGTCACGAAAATGGTGAGCACGATCCAGATCAGGTTATTCTTGAGAGCTGTAATGAATACAGGGTCATTGGTAAACAGCTGGATATAGTTGCCCAGACCGACAAATTCCATCTCTGCAACACCATTCCACTTAAATAAGCTGATGAATAAAGAATAGAATACAGGGATAACAATGACGGACAGATAGATGATCAGTGCCGGCAGCATAAAAGCATAGGAACTGAAATTGGATTTTTTCTTGGTTTCCATTTTTTCTCCTTCGCTGAAAAACGTTCTTATCCGGCACTACTGATCTGCTGTGCCGTAGGAGTTGTTACAAAGAATGCCGCATAATCGCGGCGGAGAAAATATCTCACGCCGTATTATGCGGCAAAATCAGTCATTTATGAGTGTTTCTTATTTTGCCTGATAAGCTTCGATAGCAGCCTGGATGTTAGCAGCTCCTTCTTCCGGAGTCATATCGCCGGTAGCGATAGCATCCTGTGCGTTGAAGAGAACGTCAGCAACCTCAGTCGGCATAGCCTGGTCAGTGATTGTGAAGGTTCCGTTGGTGTTGGATGTCTCGATCATGCCCATAACGTTAAGCTGCTCTTCCGGAGCTGTTGCGCCGTTAACCGGAAGCGGAAGGTTGTAGTACTCACCGTACTGAGCAACGTTCTCATCGCTGTAGTAGTAGTCAGCGAACTTAACAGCTGCGTCAAGTTTCTCGTCATCAAGGTTAGCATTGAACTGGATCATCTCAGCGAATGCAGACATTCTGTTGCTGTCAACAGACGGGAATGCGAATACGCCATAGTTAGCAACATCCAGTTCATTCTGGATCAGACCACCGTCATACCACTGTCCCTGAAGGTCCATAGCTGTTGTGCCCATACCATCCTCAAGAATAGTATCGTTCGGGTCTGCTGTAAGGAAACCATCCGGGAAGTATCCAAGGTCTACCCACTCTTTATACTTGGTCAGAGCCTGAACGACCGGTTCGCAATCCCAGCTTGTGGTGAATGCCTGAAGCTCATCATGCATTTCCTGTCCTGCATAGTGCTCGATCAGAAGCTCTACCCATCTCATTACATGCCAGCCATTCAGACCTGCTGTGTTCATCGGTGTGATGCCTGCTTCCTTGATGGTTGCGCAAGCTGCTTCGAACTCGTCGAAGGTTGTCGGGATCTCAATGCCGAGATCTTCGAAGATGGTCTTGTTGTAGTAAACACCCAGTACGTTGTAGGATGTCGGATAACCGGAAAGCTTTCCGCCCAGTGTGCAGAGGTTAAGAGCACCTGCGCTGAACTTCTCGTTCCAGCCATTGTCTTCAGCATACTGAGTCACATCATATGTCTTGCCGTTGTCTACATAGAACTGTCCGAGAGATCCGCCCCAGTTGAACCAGATATCCGGAAGTGTATCGGAAGAAGCTGCAACCTTGCATGCGTCCTTGATACCGTCTGTATCGTAGAATGCTGCTGTAACCTGAATATCTTCGTTAGCTTCATTGAAAGCTTCAACGATCGTCTCTACTGCATTCTGTCTGGTTGCCAGAGTCCAGAATGTGATCTCTGTTGCTGCGCTTGCCGGAACTGCTGCCATAGCTGCCATAGCACCTGCAAGTAAAACTGCTGTAAGTTTCTTTGCGTTCATAGTAAACCCTCCAATTTGTTTAAAAGTAGAACACAACTACTCGAATGTGTCTATATATTAGTGCGAGCACAGGCATAAATCAACCGTTTTTTCGGGCATTTTGCACAATTCGGCGCTATGCAACACAGTCATACCGCCCTTATTGTGATAAACTCCTAAAATCCTAAACGTTTTCGCTTGTATTTAAACATTGAAAGTTTAAATGAACTCATTGAATTATCAGCTGATTTATTGTGCATTTTCTGACAAATAAGCATATTGTGTTCTTAAACCAAAAACAGCCATCGGGGGTTCATCCTCCGATGGCTGTTCTCAAAAACTATTCGTTAAATTGCCCAACTCTTACTCATTCGACTTCAATGCAGATACCATTCTTATAGGCCTCACCGGCTTCCAGTCTGATCAGGTCCTTCTTGCAGCTGAACTCCTCGATCACACCTGTTCTCGCCTGCAGTGATGTCCACGGCTCGATCGCAATATACGGCGCATCAGACTTCGGCAGATGCCACAGTCCCAGATAAGTCATATGTGGATACTTCACCGTCACGGAATGAGTCGTTTTCTCACTCTTAAGGGTAACTGCGGTCGCCATATTCTCCAGCATGATAGCATCCTCATCGAACATGTCATGATGCAGTCTCAGAATTCAGCCGTCTTCCAGTTCCTGTGGAGTCGATACACCGGTCAGGAAGCATGCTTCATCCTGCTGCACTCTGTCCGGTCTGCTCTCCTGCGCGAACTCCAGATAGTAATCCTCGAAGGAGCCTTCCCCATCCATGGGCACATTGAAGCCCGGATGTCCGCCAAGGCCGAAATACATGGTCTTGTTATCCCTGTTCTCCACCTCATAATCGACTGAAATACCACTCTCACTCAGGGTATATCGTATTGTCAGTGCGAACTGATACGGATACATCTCCCTGGTCTTCTCTGTGTCAGAAAGTCTCATGGTCAGAGTATTCTCCGTCTGCTCCACTGCTTCGAAAAGGCACGCCTTCGCAAAGCCATGAATGCTCATGTGATACTCCTCCCCATTCAACTTATAGGACTCCTCCACCAGTCTTCCGACAAATGGAAACAAAGTCGGAGCATGCTCGCCCCAATATCTCTCATCGGCCTGCCACAGGTATTCTACGCCATTCAACCGGAGCGACTGAAGCTCCGCTCCCATGTCTGAGACGGCGGCTGTCATAGCGCTATTCTTCAACTCGTAAATCATATTTTTCTCCCCGCCAATCAGCTGCATCCATGACGCTCCTGAAGGAGCAGTCAATTGTTTTTCTTAAACTATCGTATCGTCGAAATACATGTCACGATCTGGCAAGTCGATTTCTGGCACATTTGCCCAGTGCCAGGAATCGACTGTCAGATGCCACATATATTTAGCGCTCGATCAGAATAGTCTTGATCTCGAAGGGCTTGAATGTCAGCTCTACGCTATCCGTATTCTCACCCAGCATCTCAGTTCTGTTCTCCATCATATCCGCATCCCAGATACCCTTCACAACATCATTCAGTTTCAGACTTGTCTTGGTTCTGCGATTTCCGAATTCGTACATACGGATCACAAGATCATCGGATCTGTCAGCCTTCTTCACCACTTCAACCATGATATTCTCTGCTGCACAGGATGCCAGGCTGTAAGAGAGCGGAGCGGGAGCTGCTGCATCGGCAGACTTTTCAGCCTTGCCGAAGCTAAGCGGATTATTCAGAAGATATGCTTTATCTACAGTTCGTGCTGTCATCGTTGTTCCTGTATGGTGCATTACAGAATAATCCATGTGATGCTGTTCCTGGTCTGCATGCGGGTTCGGGTAAGTTCCGCATCTGAGCAGAGTCAGTCCAACTTCATTGTTCTCAACACTCACGCCGAACTTGCAGTCGTTCATGAAGCTGACCCCGAAGTCGCCTTCTGCGAGGTCCATCCATTTGTGGTGGCAGACCTCGAACTTAGCCTGCTCCCAGGAGATGTTGCGGGTCGTTGTTCTCTCAACGTTTCCGTACTGAATCTCGTAAGTTGCCTTGTTCGCATTAAGTTCTACCGGGAAGAGAACTTTCAGCAGAGTATGTACTTCCTTCCAGTCAACATCCAGTGAGAAGTCGACCTGCGGAGAGTTCGCATAGAAGGATACATATTCAACAAGATCAGAACCCTCATACTTCCAGGTGAAGCGATAAGTGAAGCGGTACGGTCCTTCCTCAACCAGCTCAGAAGATACGAGATCGTCTACATCCCAGCTCTTTTCCTTGTAATAGCTCTCCAGGTTCCAGTTATCATACTCGAACGGTCTGTCCTCATATGCAACCAGACGGTTAGCAATCTTGCCTTCCTGAAGGATCTCACGGTCGCCTGCCTTATCGAACCAGGACACAATACGTCCCTTACCGTCAAATGTTACCTTCGCGAACGGTGTCTCGATACCATTCTCAAGAACCGTTACACCTGTGCCGCAAGATGGCTGCTCGTCGGCCATAGCCTTGTATCCCTTGGACGGAACCTTCTCGGCCCACGCAAGGTACTGACCGTCATAAGTCTTCTGTGCCTGCGGATAAGCTGCATTATCCGGAATGAGCACATAGCCGCTCAGTTCCTTACCGTTCATGTTGAAGACAAGGTCATGTCCTGCAGCATCAGCAAGCAGTTTCTCTGCCTTCTCGGTCTTCTCTCCAACTGCCTCGAAAAGCGCAAGGTACTGCTGCCGGGACTCTTCGTATACCGGCTCGATTGCGGAACCCGGCAGGATATCGTGGAACTGGTTGATCAGAACGATCTTCCACTGGTCCTCCAGGAAGCTCTGATGATAGTCTGCATTTGCCAGAAGCAGTCCCATGGTCTCCAGAGACTCCAGGTTCTGCAGGGCGAATTCAGACTTTCTGTTATACTTCTTGTTTCTTCCCATGGAGGTGTAGGTGCCTCTGTGGTACTCAAGATAAAGCTCACCGTTCCAGATCGGAACATCTTTTCCTTCCGTATCTTTTTCCAGGCGGTGGAAGAAGTTTTCCACAGTATCGAACTTGGTGCGCGGGCATCCCGGGAGTCCCTTGTTCAGACGCTCTCCTGTCTCGATCATGTCCTCAGTGGATCCGCCGCCTCCATCTCCGTAACCATAGGAGCAGAGGACCTCATTGTTCAGATCTTTCTGCTGATAACGCTGCCATGCGCCTTTCATCTGGCTGGGGTTGAGGAAGCCATTGTAATTGGTGGTGAAAGCAGTATTTCTCTCGCCGGATGTAGAATTGCTTCTGCCCGGAACAACGAAATCTCTTGTCGGGATCAGATGGGTCAGAATGCCTGTTCCGTCAATGCCCTTCCACACGAAGGTATCTACCGGCAGAAGGTCTGTATCGTTCCAACTGATCTTGGTGGTCATGAAATAGCGGATGCCGCTCTTTTCCATGATCTGCGGAAGTGCTGCAGAGTAACCGAAGGCATCCGGCAGCCACAGAACTTCGTTGTCCTTGTCGAACTCATCCTTGAAGAAGCGCTTGCCATAGAGGAACTGACGGATCAGGGACTCACCTGAGGACAGGTTGCAGTCTGCCTCAACGTACATGCCGCCTTCGACTTCCCATCTGCCCTCCTTGACTCTCTGCTTGATCTGTTCAAATACTTCCGGATGTGTCTCTTTTACGTAGGCGTACAGCTGCGGCTGACTGGACATGAACTTATACTCCGGATAGCGGCGCATCAGTTCCAGAACCGTTGAGAAGCTTCTCACGGACTTATCTCTGGTAACCGCCAGGGTCCACAGCCATGCCACATCGATGTGAGTGTGTCCGATACAGCAGATGACCGGCTCGGAATCCGGATCGCAGATGCGTGCATACATCTCGTCCAGAGTTTTACCTGCTTCTGCAACGGAAGCGTAGAAGCTCTCGGAACCGATTCTTCTCAGGTCAAGGATGTTGATGACGCTATTCAGGTCTGTGAGGTAGTGGATTCTGACATCGTCATTTGCATCAAGCAGACCGCAGATCTCCCACGGAATGAGCATGTCATAGTAGAACTTGTTGAGTTCAGTGTCGAACCCATAGAGGGTCGCATCGAACAGGAGATGGAAATTGATCTTCTGGGTTCCGGTAAATGCGGACAGGAAGATCTTAAAAGTCTCTCCGGCACGCACGCTCTCGCCAAGACGGATGGTTCTGTGGTTTACATCCAGGCCCTGTCTTACTTCTCCGTTCACGTAAGCGGTAAACTGCGGATTCTCTGCGTCCCACTCACCTTCCTTGCCGGTGCGGATCTCGATCTCAACGGTCTTTCCGTCCAGATCTTCCGGGATCACGACCTCTGTTCTGAAGGCATAATACTCATTATCGCCGCCCCAGATCTCAGTGCAGGGAACCTCCTCGAAGGCCAGTTTCTCTGCCTCTGCCGGGCTCATCTCATCATCTATCTTCTTCATCTGCCAGCCGGACATCTGTCTTCTATTCAGATATCTTGCCTCGCTCAGTTCCTTTAAGATCACGCCAATTCTTTCATAAGTGTATCTCATGGGTCTACCTCTCAACTCAGTTATTAGTTCTCTCTGTCTCCATTATACCGCTTCCACCAGGAATATTCTTGCCTGCGCATCTTCCTGCGTTACCTGCGATGTTCTCACCCCACAGGCAGCATCGGACAGAAGCAGTCCGATCTTCATCAATTCGTCGCCATAGTGTGCAAGCGGCTGTCTTTCCGAAGCTCTTGCTCCGTTTTCCAGATTCAGCCACTCCCAGGTTTTATGGTCCGCTTCTCTGACCTTATAGGCCAGATCCGGGTCCAGTCCCTGCAGCTTCATCCTGCGGTATCCTGCATTAACAGGCTGCCTGTCTCTGTAAGCCAGCACCAAACCGCTCTTCTTATCCGGTGCGACCACCATCCATCCGGTCTCATTCCCGTCAAATGGACTGAGCAACCTGTAAAATTCTCCCTTCTGCAGATAACCTCTCCATCTCTGAATAAAGCCGATCTGGGCTTTCACCTCTTCCTGCTCTTCCTCCGTCAGATGCGTTGCATCCAGTTCGTATCCGAAGCTTCCCCATGCAGCAACCGCTCCGCGCGTAAACATAGATACGCTGCGATATGTCTGATGGTTAGGCACAGCAGAAACATGGTTGGACATGCTGCTGAGCGGATATACCAGCGATGTTCCATACTGGATCTTCACTCTCTCAGCCGCATCGGTATCATCAGATGTCCACGCCTGCGGTGCATAGTAGAGCATGCCCGGATCGAACCTGCCGCCTCCGCTGGCACAGGATTCGAACAGTATCTCCGGGAAGCTCTCTGTCAATCGCTCATACAAGCGATAAACGCCCAGGATCTGACGATGCAGAACTGTTTCCTGGAAAAGAGCATCATTGCCGCGCGAAAAAGCATCTGATATGCTGCGGTTCATATCCCATTTTATATAGGAGATCCTTGCTCCCGCAATCAGTTTTTCAAGGGTTTCGTACAGGTGATCCGTCACCTCTGACTTGGACAGATCCAGCTCCAGCTGGTGACGTCCCTGACAGATGTGACGCTCATCGCTGCCCAGGACCCATTCGGGATGTGCCCTATACAAGTCACTCTCCGGGCTCACCATCTCAGGCTCTATCCAGAGTCCGAATTTCATGCCCAGCGCTTCCACTTTTTCCGAGAGTTCTGCAATACCGCCCGGAAGCTTTTTCAGATCCGGGTACCAGTCCCCCAGCGAAGTGCTGTCATCATCGCGATGACCGAACCAGCCATCATCCAGAACGAACATCTCAACGCCCAGCTTCTTCGCTTCCGCCGCGATCTCCAGGATCTTGGCCTCATCGAATTTCATGTAGGTGGCTTCCCAGTTATTGATCACGATGGGACGCTCCCTGTCGCGCCAGTATCCTCTCGCAAGCCGGTTTCTGAAAAGCTTGTGGAAAGTCCTGCTCATTCCGCCCAGTCCTTCATCGGAGTAGACAAGAACAGCTTCCGGCGTGCAGAAGCTCTCCCCGGCTTTTAACGGCCACGCAAAACTCTGCGGATGTATCCCGATCATAAGGCGCGTCACGCCCATGGTATCCACTTCGGCCTGCACAAGAAAATTCCCGCTGTAGACCAGGCTGAGTCCGATCACTTCACCGGACACCTCGTCCGTTCCGGTCCTTGCCAGTGCGACAAATGGATTGAACTGATGACTGCTGTGCCCCCTCATGCTTCCGATACTCTGTACTCCTGCATGAAGAGCATGTCTGTCCACATATCTTTCCCTGAGGGATGCGCCTGCCAGATCTATCATGTCATAATCACTGTCCGGCAGATCCAGGTTCAGACTCATAGCCCGGCTCAGCACCAAAGTTATCCCGGCAGCCGACTTATTTATCCACACTGCATGGCGGGTTATCACCGGAAGATCTTGATAGATGGTGTAATGCAGCTCCAATCTTGCTCCGCTCGCCTTATCCTCCAGCTCCAGCACCAGGGTCTGTGCTTCACTGTTATCTTCCGTATATGTTGCCGGAAGTCCCGGCAGTTTCTCTTTTCCTTCGAAAGTGCGGTATCCGCAATACTCCAGGTGACTCAGTCTGCTTCCGTTCTCCTGCAGGATCTCGAAAGCCGGCTGCCTCATATCTCCGGTGCCGTAAGACGGATACTCCTGTCTGATATGCTCCAATGAAAAGGTCGTGCTTCCCCATCTGACCCGGCCGTCTTCCCCTTCGGTATCGAACACAACAGGCGCCATGTCCCTGTGTCCAAGTTCCAGGAGATGCGAAAAGTCTTCCCTGTCATGAATACAGCTGCCGTAATACAGCTGACCCATCTCACCGTTCGGCAAGACCATCATTACGTAACTGACCTTGTCATTGTGCAGATGAAAAATGCCTGTTTTCTCATGAACCGTAACCGGCATATATTTGTCCTCTCGTAATTAGCTCAGGCTCCACACTGCTGCCTCGTAGGGGCGAAGAACCAGCGCTTCCCCGCTGCAGAATTCCTTCTTCTTCGTCTCCTCATAATTTTCCAGCATCAGGCAGCCGCCCATCTTTCGCAGCGGCTCAGGCAGTGTGAGCTCTCTTTCACTTCCCGAATAATTGCATGCGACCAGAACCTTACTGCCTCCAAGCGTTCTTGTGTAAACAAAGAGCTCCTTGTCCTCCGGCATAAGCAGTTCAAATGAACCTCTCAATACAGTCTCATTCTCTCTTCTTACCTTCAGCATCTTCTTATAGAAATTCAGAACAGAGTCCGGCCTGTTTTTCTGCTCAGCTGCATTGATCTCTGTATAGTTGGGGTTGACCGCCATCCAGGGCGTTCCCTTCGTAAAGCCCGCCTGCTCGCTGTCATCCCACTGCATAGGTGTGCGGGACTGGTCGCGGCCTACTTCTTCGATGCATCTGAGCATTTGCTCCGGTGTTACTTTCCCTGCCTCAGTGAATGCATGGAAGGCATTGATGCTCTCAACATCCAGCAGCTGTGACAGGTCGCGGACCTTGAAGTTGGTCATTCCAAGTTCCTGTCCCTGATAGATGTATGGCGTTCCCCGCATCATATAAAGACTGACAGCCAGCATCTTGGCGCTGAGTTCACGCCACTCAGGCGAGTCATTGCCGAACCTGGATACTACTCTTGTATAGTCATGGTTCTCCCAGAACAGGCTGTCCCAGGCCTTGCCTTCCAGCGCGGTCTGCCACTTGTTGAATATTGCTTTCAGCTTCACCAGATCAGGCTTCTCAGTCGTCCATTTTCCCAGCGGTCCCTGCATCAACTCGATATGATCGAAGTGGAACATCTCATCCAGTTCCTCTCTGTCATATCCGGCATAGTCAGCGACTTCCTCCGGTCCGATGCCTACACCCTCACCGACTGTCATCCAGTCGAATCTGCTGATGACTTTATCATGCATTTCCCGCAGGAACTCGTGTTCTCTTGGTCCGGTGAAGTAAAAGGCAGAACCGTCTCCGTAGCCTGCTGCATTCAGCTTTTCCGAATCCGGGAAGTTCTGATCCTTGGACAGGGAGGTGATAACATCCATGCGGAAGCCATCTATTCCTTTTTCTCCCCACCAGCGCATGGTATCGAATACCTCTTCGCGCAGTTCCTCACACTCCCAGTTCAGATCCGGCATCTTCTTCGTGAAGATATGCAGGAAGTATTCTCCTGTCGTCTCATCGTATTCCCAGGCAGGTCCCTGAAAACGGGAGCCCCAGTTGTTAGGCGGCAGTTTCTCGCCGCTCTCCCCGATGCGGGCCGGCTTCCAGATAAACCAGTCGCGCTTGGGATTGTCCTTGCTGCTGCGGCTTTCCGTGAACCAGGGATGCTGAATGGAACAGTGGTTTACCACCAGATCCATGATCAGCTTCATGCCATGGGCATGGATGTCGTTAAGGAGGGCATCGAAATCGTCCATGGTTCCGAAGTCTTCCTGAATCTGCCTGTAATCACTGATATCGTAGCCGTTGTCATCGTTGGGTGACCGGTAGACCGGGCACATCCAGATCACGTCTACGCCCAGTTCCTTCAGATAGTCCAGACGGCTTCTGATACCGTTCAGGTCGCCGACGCCGTCTCCGTTGCTGTCCATGAAGCTCCGGGGATAGATCTGATAGACGACCGCGTCTTTCCACCATTTGTCATTCATATTACAGTCCTCTCAGCGGTGCGATCTCTACCGGAGCGCCGCCTTCCACGCGTGATTTTTCTGCTGCCAGCGCAACGAGATGGCTCTCAACAGAAGTCTCCAGTGTTGTGATGGTATCACTGACATCCTTGCCTTCCAGGTAATCCAGGAATGCGCGAATCAGCTTGCCGTCACCGCCGCCATGATCCTTATAGTCATTCTCTTCATGTCCGAAATCAATGATCTCCGGCTCCTTGCCGAATTCACAGATGCGGATCTTATTCTCATGCATGTCGCCCCAGAGGTCGCCGTTGGTGCCCATCACCTTGATGGTTCTGCCGCCGGTGCTGGTGAATGCGCTCATGGTCAGGGAAAGTGCCGCGCCGTTTTCCATCTGCATGTTGACGATCTGATTGTCCACGACATCATTATCACAGGCAAATGCACATCTTCCGTAAGGTCCTTTCTCGATTGCCTCACGGATGGTTTCCTCCGAAGGATGCTCAGACAGCACGTCGATCGGCCACTCGGTGTGTCCGGTCAGCACGCCGGTCTCCGCATTGGTCAGATAGATTTTCTCCGCATCATACGGACAGTTCTCCTTCGCCTTGCATCCGTCCATGCATCTTGCCGCTGCGCCTTCCGGAGCATTTTCCGGCTTGAAGTAGAACAGGGAGCCGAAGGAGCTGACTCTGTCACATTTGCTGCCGGTCAGCCAGATCAGGTAGTCCAGATCGTGGCAGCACTTGGCCAGAATCATCGGACTGGTTTCTTCCTCGCTTCTCCAGTTGCCACGGACGAAGCTGTGTGCCTGATGCCAGTAGCGGACATTTTCCAGGGCCTGGATATTCACGACTTCACCCAGTCTGCCGCTGTCGATGGCTTTCCTGATGGTTCCGAAGAACGGCGTATAGCGAAGAACATGGCAGACAACTACCTTCCTTCCCTCTTCCTTTGCAACCTTCACGATCTCCTGCAGTTCAGAAAGTTCCGGAGAGATCGGCTTCTCCAGAAGCAGATCATATCCCTTTCTAAGGGCTGCGATCGCATGCGGAACATGCTGTCTGTCCTGAGTGCAGATCAGTGCTGCATCTGCCAGACGCGGCTGTGCAAGCAGATCTTCGGCACTCTTGAAGCGGTTCTTCTCCGGCACATGGTGTGCTTCGCCGGCAAGTCTGCGTCTCTCATCATCCAGATCCGCAACAGCAGTAACGGTTACTTCATCCTGAAGTTTCAGTAGTTCTTCCCCATAGGCTGTGCGGCCTCTGCTGCCCATGCCTATGATCGCCAATGTAAGTTTCTTATCCATAATCTTCTCCATTAATTGCACAAATGTCCCGGCTCCTTCGGACAGGAAAGCGCCGGGACTGCATTGTTTTTTCAGATTTTCATCAACCCTTAACGCCGCCGTCTGTCAGACCTGCAACGATGTACTTCTGACCGATACCGAAAATGATCATGGTCGGAAGAAGGGATACTACAATACCTGCACTCATCAGGTCCCAGCTTACACCGGCTTTGGAGATGAAGGAGTTCAGGGCTACCGGAACGGTGTACTTGGTTGCCTTGTTGATCATCATGACAGCGATGAACAGCTCGTTCCAGATATTTACGAATGCGAAGCAGAATGTTGCTGGAATGCCCGGAAGTGTCAGCGGAAGTACAACGTGGAACAGGGACTGTGCCAGGTTACATCCGTCGATCTTGCCTGCCTCTTCCAGATCCTCAGGAATTCTGTCGAAGAAGCTCTTGGCCATCAGGGTACAGAAAGCAACTACCGTCGCAATATAGATGACAGCCAGAACCGGAAGGTTATCCACCAGATGACGCTTGGAGAAGAACATGAAGAGCGGAAGCATGATCATGAAACTCGGTACGGTCTGGGTGAAGTACATCAGGATCTGGATGGAACTTTTCACTTTTGCGTGGCGCAGTCTGGACAGTGCGAAACCACTGATCAGCGCCAGTATCATAGCCAGAATGGATGATACGAGTGTTACGAACATGGAGTTACGGAAGTAAATACCGAAGTTCGCATAGGTAAACAGTTTTTCGTAAGCAGCGAATGTCGGGTGCTTCGGCCAGTAAACCAGCGGATTGGAGTAAAGCTCCTTGTCTCCCTTGATGCTGGTCAGAAAGATCCATACGAGAGGAAGTACTGCTGCGCACAGATACAGGAAAAGGACAAAGAAGCGGGCAAAGCTGCCGAGGTAGTCTTTAAAAGATCTTTTTTCGTAGTACATTACATATCCTCCTTAGACGCTTTCGTTACTCTGAGATAGATCAGTGCATAGATAAACAGCAATGCCATAATGATGATGCCGTATGCAGATCCCTGACCGTAGTCGAACTCTTTGTAAACTTTGTTGATCATCATGGTTCCAAGGATATGTGTGCTGTTGACCGGACCGCCGTTGGTCATAGCGTAGATCAGATCCGGGAAGTTTACGATCCACATGCTTCGAAGCAGGACTGTACTGATGATAGTCGGCTTGATGTAGGGGATCGTTACGTAGAACAGCTGCTGAATTTTGTTGCTGCCGTCAATTGTTGCTGCCTCATAAAGCTCTCCGGGAATAGACTGGAGTGCCGCAAGAAGCATGATGCCGAAATAGGGAATGCCGTACCATACATTTGCAATTACGACGCTGAACATGGCGATCTTCGGATTGGACAGCCAGCCGATGTTGCTGTGAATGATACCGACCTTCATGAGCAGGTCATTGATGACACCGAACTGACCATTGAAGAGCCATGCCCAGATCAGACCGATGGCAAAACCGCACAGTGCCCACGGATAAAATACGAAACCACAGTAAATACTTCTGCCCTTAAAAGGTTTTCTCAGAAGCAGTGCCAGAATGAAGCCAAGCAGGAACTGGAACACCAGTGAAAGAACAAGCCATTTCAACGTGTTAAACAGGATCTGCCAGAAATTCACGCTTGTGCTGAAGACGACTGCCTTTAGGTTCTCCAGGCCGTTGAATTTAATGTCTTTTACATTAAAGAGGTTGTAGGACTGGAATGCCATCAAGCCGCCCTTGAACAGGGGGGCGAAGATGAAGCACACGATGATCGCAATGGTCGGCAGTATCATTAACAGATACCATTTTTCCTTTTTCATGAGTGACTCCTTCTAACTGGGTTTTGGTTTGCTGTCTTTTATCACAAAAGGACTGCGGCTTTCACCGCAGCCCTTCTATCATACTCAGGAGATGAGCTCCCGATCTTTTATAAAATTAATATCCCCAGTACTCTGTGCAGGTCTTGATCATATCTTCTGCTGTGGACTGGCCAAGCAGGAAGCTCTGATATGCTGCAAGATGTACGGTTGAGCTGTACTCTGCGAATCTCGGGTCGTCAAGCGGGAAGCGTGTGAATACAGTAGCTTCGTCGTCCATCTCTTCTGCCCATGCCTTGTAAACCGGAAGCTGGAACATCTCGGAGATGTCATAAGCACCCTGGTTAACCGGAAGTGCTCCGTAGAACTCACAGATAGTTGCGTTAACTTCTGCAGAGATCATGTACTTGATGAAATCGAAAGCTTCTGCCGGATGCTCGGAGTTAGCTGCTACAGCAAGTCCTGCGAAACCGTAATCAAGATAACGCTTTCCGGATGCGCCAACCGGCATCGGGATAGCTGTGTACTGATCTGGATCAAGGGAATCCTTTACGGAACCTACAGCGTCCGGATCCTGTACCAGGAACGGAGTTGTGCCGGATACGAAACCGTTGATCTGCTCGTTGTAACCCCAGTTAACTGCGTCTTCCGGGCAGCACTCTGTGAACAGAGTATAGTAGTCTTCCATAGCCTTGCGAGCGCCGTCTGTATCCATGAAGAACTTGCCGTCTTCTGTCAGGTAGAGGTTATCAGTAGAAAGTCCCGGAACCTCGGTAGCCCACATGATATCGGAAGTCTTGCACGGTGAACCTGTGCCGCGAAGTGCGAATGCATACTGACCTTTATCCTTGTCGGTGATCTTCTTGCATACTTCATAGAACTCATCGGTAGTGGTCGGCATCTCGGTGATACCAGCCTCTTCGAGGATGTCAGTTCTTACCATCAGAGCCTTAACATACAGGTACTGCGGCAGGAAGAATGTAGCATCACCCATGGAAGAACGTGCAAGAAGTGCTGCATCGATCAGCTCATCTTTTCCATCCCAGTCAGCTACAAGATCATCAAGACCGTAAAGCCAATCGTTGTTGATCCATGCGCCTACGGTGTTATCACGGATCTCTACGATATCAACTTCCTGCCCTGCTGCCAGCATGGAAGCAACCTTACTCTCAGCAGACTCATACGGCGGAGAAACCAGTTCGATGGTAACTCCCGGATGCTCTTCTTCATACTTGGCAATCGTCTCTTCCAGAACCAGAGTTCTCTCCGGAGATGTCATGGTCTCTGCAAATGTCAGAGTAACATCATCCGCATGTGCTGTAACTGCTCCGCCAAGTGCCATGGCAAGTGCCAGACTCACTACAAGTGATTTTTTCATATTAAACCCTCCCAAAGTTATGAAAAAATATTTGCGCCCCTCATCGGGCATATTGTCTAGAAATATTCTAGGTTAAGAGGTCTAAATTGTCAATATTGACATTGTGCACGTGTGTTATATTCTAATTTTATTAAGTGTGACCGAAAACCTTTTAGAAGATAGTCCGCAAGGCCAAAATAATTAAAAAGCTGCGCCATAACGGCACAGCTCACACGAATTCTTTACTGTTTTTTTAAGTTTAGTGCCAGAAGCCTCCCACATACAATCCTACACTGATCAATATCGGTACTGAAAAGCAGAAATATCCCCCGTGGCCTTTATCCGAATAAGCCTCGCAGCTTCTGTTACGAATACATTCTTTTATATAACTTAACAGCTGCTCCAGCCGTTCCCTTAGGTTTCTCCGTACAATCATAAGTCCTACTGCGATCACTGCCCCGACTGCAAAAGAAACTATCACACACTTAACAGAAGCTTTCGGTCCTGTGAAAGCACCAACCATAGCAAAAAGCTTCAGGTCTCCTCCTCCCAGCATATGCAGGTGAAACAGCAGCCATAGTATCGCTATCGGAAGCGCCATTCCCGTAAGAGACTGCCCTAACCCGGTTACTCCGCTGCGCAGGAAGCGAAATACAATACCTGCCAGACAGCCAAGCCCCAGCAATCCATTCGGTATCTTCTTTCTCTTCAGGTCGCATACTGCTGCCGCTATGGTAAATACTAAAAGGCTTGCTGATGAAAACCAGGTCATATGTCCACCTCCCTCCGGGATCATAAGTTTTATATCGTCCAGTCTTCCGTCTTTATAGAATCGACTCGCGAAAACTCACCTGTGTTATGAGTCACGACCACAAGTTTCTTCGCGACTGCCTGAGCCGCTATCATAGTGTCGTACGCCCCTATGATATTCCCGGCGGCAGCCAGATCTGCTCTGATCTTTCCGAATTCATATGCATCAGCTTCATCGAACGGTAAAATATTATAACTAGCTAAGAAAGCGTGCATGATGCCTCTCGTCCGCTCTCCCCAATGGCTTTTCGCTGCTCCGTACTCCAGTTCCCCTACCGTAATGGCAGAAATATAAACAGCTTCCGGATGAATGGTCAGCAACTTTCGTGCAAGCTCCGGAAATCTCCCATTCATTGCATAAATGCATATATTGGTATCCAGCAAATACATTACAATTCCTCCCTCTCCGGAAGCTCAGTGAGAACAGGCTGGTCCCTGTCGAAATCTATATCCTCCTCCGCCTTGCCTAGCGTGAGTTTCAACAAAGCCCATGGATCATCCGTAGGAATCAGAAAATAACACTCACCTACTTTCCGAATGTAAAATTCCTTTTCAGATGTCTGCATCTCTTTCGGGATACGGATTGCCTGGCTGTTGCCGCTGATAAATACTTTAGCCTTCGTCATAGTATCACCTCCTTGTATATACGCCAGTATATACATTCGATGATGTTCAGTCAATTCATTTAATATGTTCTATATTGTATATAATAATATTCTCTTCCTTAGAACTGAAGATGGGATAATATAAGAAAAACCGGCCTCCCAAGAGGCCGGTTTTATAGCATCATTGTGTAACCTTTTCGAATGTTTCATATACTTCCCGGTTCAGCTTTCGCATCCGTTCCGGATCCGTTTTCACCACTTTTCTGTCCCAGGTCATAAAGCCGTTGATCTCCTCTTCCACATCGGACAGCTGTGTGCATACAGCCAGGGAGAGCCCGTTTTTCAGATTGCCGATTATATCTCTTCTTATCAGTTTCTCATAGGCTTTCGTCAGGTCATCCCCATTCTTATACTTGCGGTACATCTTCATCTGATTACCGCCTGAATGGCCTTCTATTCTGCAGGAATACCCACCGTATTCACTGAGAGCTATGATTCTCTTTCCGGGTCTTACCTTCAGACGTCTGAAGTAATTGTGGATACTCTTATAGTCACCGCCTCCCTGATCGAACCATCCGCTGGCCTGATCGATGAGTCTGCGGCTGTCCATCTTTCTGAGCATTCTGACTATCTTACCGGAATCGAATTGTCCCCAGCCTTCGTTGAAGGGCACCCATGTGCAGATGCAGGGATAATTATAAAGCTGAGTGACCATCCCCTTGAGTTGCCGGGTGAATTCTTTTCTTCCCTCAGCATCCTTCCGGGCAAAGAAACTGTAGAAGCGGTCTTTCACTGCTCTTCCTGTAAACGGCAGAATATTAGGCATCTCACACAACAGATGCATATTGTAGCTGCCGCCTCCGTTCACCATATCCTGGCAGACCAGCATACCCAGCCTGTCACAGTGCCAGTACCACCTGCGGCTCTCGATCTTCACGTGCTTGCGGAGCATGTTGAAGCCGAGATCCTTCATCGCTTCTATATCCCTGATCAGAGCCTCGTCATTCTGGGCAGTCATCAGGCT
>R21__coassemble_624_pt1 | contig 28183 bp, 22 predicted proteins | sample R21__metabat2_low_PE_028 | metagenome-assembled genome bin R21
CCAGTACGCCTGTTGCTACAGAAGCATTCAGAGAATCGATATCACCCTTCATGGGGATGGATGCGATGAAGTCGCACTTTTCTTTGACCAGACGGCTGACACCGTTTCCTTCGTTTCCGATTACCAGACCGATGGAACCCTTCAGGTCAAGGTCGTACATGGTCGTTCCGCCCATATCTGCGCAGACGAACCACATGCCTTCCTTCTTCAGTTCATCGATGGTGCGGCCGAGGTTGGTTACATGTGCCACCGGCGTGTAGTTGAGCGCACCTGCGGAGGTACGTGCTACGGTTCCGGTCAGGCCTACTGCTCTGCGCTTCGGAATGATAACGCCGTGTGCGCCTGCCAGGTTTGCGGTACGAATGATTGCACCGAGGTTGTGCGGATCTTCGATATCGTCACACAGAATGATGAAAGGTGCTTCCCCTTTCTTTCTTGCGTTCTCCAGAATATCCTCTACCTCCGCGTAATCGTAAGCTGCTGCCTGAGCGATCACACCCTGATGCTTTCCTGTATTGGTAAGATGGTCGAGACGTTCCTTATCGACACGGTTCACGATCGTGTCATGTTTCTTCGCTTCTCTCAGGACAGACTGAATGGTTCCGTCCTGAAGTCCTTCCTGCACGTACAGGCGGTCGATGGTCTTGCCGCTGCGGAATGCTTCCAGTACCGCGTTACGGCCTTCAATCAAAAGTTCTTCATCCTTCATATCCGATCTCCTTTAATGCCAGTGCTACAAGGTCCAACATTCTCTTGTCCTGCCTCTGCAGATAGAGATAACCCATGAGTGCTTCGAAACCTGTTGCCTCCAGGTACTCTTCTCTGCTGGCGTTCTTCGCTGTGTTGTATGGTTTTGCGTTGTGTCCTCTTCTGTATACCGCTGTTTCCTCTGAGGTAAGATGAGGCAGGAGCGCAGCGATCATCTTCGCCTGTGTTCCTGCCTTTACCAGTTCCGTCGTGTCTCTGTGAATCTTCACAGCCTGACGGTTTCCCTTCTTTATCATCACGGTACGGATGACGAGGTCATAGACCCCGTCCCCGATAAATGCCAGAGCCAGAGGGGAATACTGAGTATAATCCTTCTCTGTTACCTGAAACAGCTGATCCAGATAGTCCTGCAGGATCAGACTCTCTTCCATTTTACTCCTTCTCTTGTATCGAGCAGCTCGATACCCATATCCTTAAGCTGGTCACGGATCTCGTCGGCTTTCTTGAAATCTTTAGCCTTTCTTGCTGCCTGACGGTCAGCGATCAGTTTCTCGATATCTTCATCCAGAACTTCTTCCTTCGGATCCAGAATGAGTCCCAGGATATCTCCGAGTTTTACAAGCTCTTCACGTACTGCCTTGATGAAGGCTGCGGAGTTGTCTGATGTAACGTTGCTGTTGGCGAACTTAACCAGATCGAACAGGGCACCTTCAGCACCTGCAGTATTCAGGTCATCGTCCATAGCGTCGCAGAAAGCAGCTTCCAGAGCAGCTACCTGCTCCATGAGTTTCTGCTCTTCTTCTGTCATCTCTGCTGCGGATGCATTGCCTTCCAGGAACTTCAGGTTGTGAACAGCGTTCACCATACGTTCCATAGCAGTCTTAGCGCTCTCCATGAGGTCTGCTGAGAAGTTCAGCGGGCTGCGGTAATGTGCGCTCAGCATGAAGAAGCGAAGGACCTGCAGATCATACTTGTCCTTGATCTCACGTACTGTGAAGAAGTTTCCAAGGGACTTACTCATCTTCTGGTTGTTGATGTTGAGGAAGCCGTTGTGCAGCCAGTAGTGTGCGAAATCATGATCGTTGCAGCACTCGGACTGAGCGATCTCGTTCTCATGATGCGGGAAGATCAGGTCCTCACCGCCGGCATGAATGTCGATGGTCTCACCCAGATACTTCTTACTCATAACAGAGCACTCGATGTGCCATCCCGGGCGTCCCTGACTCCACGGGCTCTCCCAGTACGGCTCTCCTTCTTTCTTCGGTTTCCAGAGAACGAAATCAAGCGGATCTTCCTTCTCATCTTCACCTGTTACCAGCAGGCTTCTTCCGCCGCTGCGAAGGTCATCCAGGTTCTTGTGAGAAAGCTTACCGTAGTTAGCATCCTTACGGGTGCTGAAGTAAACGGTTCCGTTCTTCTCGTATGCATAACCCTTATCGATCAGAGTCTGGATCATATCGATCATTCCGTCGATCTCCTGGGTCGCTCTCGGATGAGTTGTAGCCGGACGAACATTCATGTCTGCCATGTCCTGCTTGCACTCTTTAATATAGCGCTCAGCGATCTCGTCAGCTGTAACGCCTTCTTCATTCGCCTTCTTGATGATCTTATCGTCAACGTCGGTGAAGTTGGATACGTAGTTAACATCGTATCCCTTGAATTCGAAATATCTGCGTGCAGTATCGAACACGATCATGGGGCGGGCATTTCCGATGTGGATGAAGTTGTAAACGGTGGGGCCGCATACATACATGCTTACCTTTCCCTCAGTGATCGGGACGAACTCCTCTTTCTTTTTGCTCATTGTGTTATAGAATTTCATGATAGTCATACCTGTCTTTCTATATATTCTATGTATCGGTGCTTCCTTGGAAGTACCGCTGTTTACCCGAGTTTTAGTCTATTGTTTCCCGGTGCATTTGTCAAATATTTAGGCGCATATAAGCCCTGAAAACCGCACTTTTCAGACGTTTCCGCATCCTCCGCAGTTTCCGCCGGCACATCCGCCGCATCCGCCGGCCGGACCTGCCGCAATATCATTCGACACCAGATCCATCAGCGGAAGAAGCAGGCAGATCGCCTGAGCGCTGATTCCCTCACCGCTTCCTGTGAAGCCGAGGCCTTCTTCGGTGGTTGCCTTGATGTTGACCTGATTAAGTTCAATGTTCAGAGCATCCGCCACATTCTGTCTCATCTGCTGCAGATGGGGCATCATCTTCGGGCGCTGTGCGATGATCGTGGAGTCGATATTCTCGATCACGTAATTATTCTCATCCAGAAGTCTTCCCACGTGCTTCAGAAGCTCGATGCTGGAAATGCCCTCGTACTGCGGATCTGTATCCGGGAAGTGCTGACCGATATCGCCGAGCGCAGCTGCTCCCAGAAGTGCGTCCATGATCGCATGAACTATAACGTCCGCATCAGAGTGTCCAAGCAGGCCTTTCTCATAGGGGATCTTAACGCCTCCCAGAATCAGGTCTCTGCCTTCAACAAGTTTATGTACATCATATCCCATGCCAATTCGCATGTAATGTTCCTCACTTTCATAATATATCTGAACGTCAGGCATTATTTATTTCATTTGCAGCAAATGCAATGAACTAAATAACGCCTGCCGTTCCGTTATCTCAATGACGTTCGTCGTTTTCATATACGCTGCAGAAGCGCGCAGCGAATGCCGGCTGCTCTCCTGCTGCATACAGGTGTGAGATGTCACCTATTCTGCTCGCGCGGAAATAGACGATCCCTTTTTCACGCTCTTCCGTATTGATTTCCGTAACGGAAGTGGGTGCCATGGCAAGGCTGTGCCACAGAATAAAGGGAGAAATGCCCCACAGGTGGGAAAGCAGTACGCAAGTCAGTCCCAGATGGCAGAAGATCGCGATGGTATCGTTCGTGCCCTGCTCGGTGCGGTAGAGATGACCGTCACGAACATAGCCGTAGGATGCAAGCAGTTCATCGAAGCCTGCACATACTCTGTCATAGTTCTCTGCAAGTGTCGGTGCATGAGCCGCAACTTCGCTCTCTCTCCAGCCGTTTTCGGTGGCCAGTTCCGGCTTCGTTCTCCAGTAAGAGGGAACCGCATCCCAGGCAAGACGGTCTTCGAAGGTTCCGTCCTCTTTCACCGGTGTATCGGGATAAGCTTTCTGCAGATCTGTGCATCCGTTGATATCCACCGGATAGATGAATTCCTGCATCCAGTCCTTGATCTGAGCTGTCTTCTTGAATGCATTCAGTGTGGGCTGCGCAGTCATGCGCGCTCTTCTCATAGGAGAGACATAGAAGTCCTTAATGTCCTCCTTCAGCATTCTGGGAACCAGAAGCTGTACCTCCTTCTCACCCTTCTCGGTAAGAATATCTCTATCATAATCGGGATCACCATGTCTGACGATCAGAAGTCTCATAAGCTTCTCCTTTCCGTTTCAACGACCAAACAGTCTTTAGCTTCTTATTATACCGAAGACCGGCCCTTTGCACCAGATAATTCTCCTCTGGAACTGGCCAGTCAGTGTGTGCTATACTCACTCAACAGAAATAATTGAAACGACGCGTGCGTTTTTATGATAAAAGAAAGGCCGGACCCCTATGAATAAAAAAGAGATTTCAGAGATCAAGAAGCAGTTTACACCTGCCAACTGTGCCATCACCCGCATTGCCGGATGCTATGTGGACGGCAAAAAAACTCAGGTAGCCAAGTTTAAGGATGCTTTCCTCTCTCTCCCCGAGGAAGAGATGTTCAAGTATTTCGAGATCTTCCGCAAATGCCTCTCCGGTACCCTCGGCAAGAACACCATCAACATGGAGTTCCCGCTGGAGACCGAGATGGAGAACGGTACTCAGGCTAAGCTCCTCGCTCTTCGCGACAGCCAGCTGAAGGACGATGAAATGCTGGATGAGTTCTATGACAGAGTTGTTAAGGCATATGACTACGGTGAGAATTACCTGATCCTTGTGATCCACGCAGCATACGATATCCCGGGCAAGAGCAGCGATAACATCGAGATGATCGATGCTTCCGATGAAGTTCTCAACTTCGTGGTATGCGCTATCTGCCCTGTTTCCCTTGCCAAGCCGGGACTCTCCTACGACGCTGAAAACAAGAATTTCCGTAACCGCGTCCGCGACTGGGTAGTTGCCATGCCTGATCTGGGCTTCATGTTCCCGGCCTTCAACGACCGCAGCACCGACATCCACAGCCTGCTCTACTACACCAAGAGTGCCGACAATCTGCACTTCGATTTCACCGATCCCATCCTCGGTACAGTTCTTCCTATGCCTGCTAAGGATCAGAAGGAAGTATTCACACTCATGGTTGAAGAGACACTGGGCGAGGACTGCAGCTTCGAGACCGTTCGCCAGCTCCACAACCAGATCCACGAGATCACCCAGCAGGCCAAGGACAAGCCCGATCCGGTCATCCTGGACCAGGTTGAAGTCAAGAACCTGCTCAGCAATTCAGGTGCCAAGTTCGAGACCATGGAAAACTTCGATGCTCATTATGAGCATGCTGCAGGCGAAAACGCTGAATTCCTTGCAGCCAACCTGAAAGGAAACCGTACCTTCGAGGTAAAGACTCCGGATATCACCATCACAGTCAGCCCTGATCGCTCCGATCTTGTTGAAAAGAAAAAGATCGACGGACGCGACTGCCTGGTAATTCCGATCACAGATGAAGTCTTCATCAACGGCATCCGTATTCAGCCGGAAAAATCTTAAGATTGACAGGTGACCTTAAGTAATTCTTAATTTCAGAAAAAAGGCATCATCTTCGACATCGCATTTGTCCTGCGCATGTAGAAGATGATGCCTTTTTTACACGTATCTTACTCGTATCTCAGTGCATTGATCGGCTTCAGCTGCGCAGCCTTCGCTGCCGGATAGATACCGAATATGATACCTACTGCCGCTGAAAATCCTAATGCTATGGTTGCCACTCCCTGTGTAATAGCGAAGTGGTAATCCGGGAATGCGTTGTTGAGTCCGTTCAGAATTGCCCAGCTGATAGCCATTCCGATAAGTCCGCCTGTTATGGCGATGATCACTGACTCGATCAGGAACTGGACAATGATATCTGCTTTCTGCGCGCCGATAGCCTTGCGGATACCGATCTCGCGGGTTCGCTCTGTGACAGATACCAGCATGATGTTCATGATGCCGATACCGCCGACCAGAAGGGAAATGCCTGCGATGGCACCCATCAGCATCTCAAGTGCTCCCATGACATTGTCGATGATGCTCATGACATCGGCCATATTCATGACTGTGAAGGCGTCCTCGTTGTCGAACTTCTCACGCATCTTGTCCTTCAGGGTTCTGATGGCTGTGTCACGCATCTCATCACTGGCGGCTGAAGCATAGAACATGCTTACAGCTGTCTGTTTCAGAAGACGCTGAGCATTCGTGTAGGGAATGTAGACCGACTTGTTTACAGATCCTGCCATGGTGTCCTGCTTTTCTTCGGCTACACCTACCACACGATAATCATATCCGTTCAGACGCACTGTCTGTTCCAGACAGTTGACAGTTCCGAAAAGTTCTTCCGCCACCTTATGGCCCAGAATGATCACACCGAGCCTGTAATCCATGTCCGTTCTGTTGATGTTTCTTCCATTTTCCAGATCCAGACTCTGCACCTCATCGTATCTCTCAGTGATACCGGTGATGGTCACATCATAGGAATTGCTTCCTGCTACTGCACTTCCGCTTCCCTGAAGGATCGGAGAAACATACTGGATGCTCTCCTCTTCTTCAAGAGCCCGGACTTCTGTCAGGTTGAGCTTGCGGTTGCTTCCGTTTACCTGAACGATCAGGTTGTTGCCGCCCAGATCGGCAAGCTGTGATGTTACAGAGTTGGATGCTCCCTGAACCAGAGAGATCAGAACGACAACTGCAAGGACACCGATGATGATGCCCAGCATGGTCAGGAAGGAACGAAGCTTGTTGGAAAGCACGGCTGAGAAAGCCATCTTACCTGCCTGTGAAAACTTCATAAGCTGCCTCCCTTCTGCGCATCGCTCCGGGAAGGTCTGTGACGTCGCTCAGATTTATCAACTGCAGTTCTCTCAACTGTCTCGATCTGCTCTACAACTTTTCCTCTGTCCAGAGTTCCGGCTGTATCGGATACGACTCTTCCGTCGAAGAGCTGAACTCGTCTGGGAGCCTGTGCAGCTATGTCCGTATCATGTGTAATGATGACGAGCGTGTTTCCCATGGCATGCAGTTCCTTCAGGAGCTTCATGATGTCAGTTGTCGAGTGTGAGTCCAGGTTTCCTGTCGGTTCATCCGCAAGGATGAGGGACGGCTGGGTCACAAGCGCGCGGGCAACAGCAATTCTCTGCTGCTGACCACCGGACAGCTGATTGGGTCTGTGCTGTGCTCTTCCGGACAGTCCGACCTTATCGAGAGCTTCCTCAACGCGTCTTCTGCGCTCTGCACTCGGAATTCCCTGATAGATCAGGGGCAGTTCCACATTCTCCCAGGCGGTCAGCTTGGGAAGCAGATTGAACTGCTGAAAGATGAAACCGATCTTTCGGTTTCTCAGGATAGCCTGATCATGCTCCGACAGGTCGGAAGCATCCTGGCCATCGATCATGTAAGTGCCTTCATCCGGTGTGTCCAGGCATCCGATGATATTCATCAGAGTTGATTTACCGCTTCCGGATGCACCGATGATCGCGACGAATTCCTTGTCGCGTATGGTGAGATCCACTCCGTCCAGGGCATGAACTTCCTCATCCCCCAGCTGGTAGATCTTTTTAATTCCATGTAATTCAATCATTTAAAATTAGCCTCCGGAAGGTCTTCAGTTATCTGAATCGTTGTCTCTCATGGCCTGTCTGCTGGCCTGCATCATATTTGTCAGGTTCTCCAGTTCGCTGGTTCCGACAACAACGACAGTCTCGCCCTCGCTCAGTCCCTCGACCACCTCAGCATTCGCTGCATTTACAAGTCCCAGCGTAACTGTTCTCTTCTCGAGCTCATCTCCGTTCACAACGGTAACGTACTTCTCTGTATTCTCGGTCTGCACTGCATCCACCGGAATCACAAGTGTATCGGTGCTCTTGTCGGTGACGATGGTTGCTGTGGCACTCATATTTGTCTTAAGGGTTTCTGAACCTGCAAGCTCGATGGTTACTGTATAAGTTGTCACGCCGTTGGTATTGTTTCCCACGGAAGAGATCTTCTTAACGGTACCCTCGTAAGACTCGTCTTCAAATGCATCGAACACGATCTTCGCATCCTGCCCCGCAGCAACACCGGCGATACTCAGCTCATCGATCTCTGTCTTCAGGTTGAACTTGTCAGTTGAGATGATCGTGTACATCGGTGCATCTTCTGCGATCTGGCCGCCATCGGTCAGCATCATATCGGTTACGATGCCTGCTCCTTCAGCAAGGATCTTCGGCTCCTCTTCCAGTCTCTTCAGCTCAGCAAGTTCATCCATGACCTCTTTTCTCTGGTCGATGAGACCTGTGTAAGTGCTGTTTCGTCTGTTGTTCTCTCTTGTGAGAAGAGTGGATCCTGCATCGACCCAGTCATTGGCATCTACGCTGACTTCCTTGACTGTTCCGTAGTCACCTTCCACAAGGTAGGGGCAGTTGATGTCAAGTTTTCCACTGCCCAGCAGATTTCCGTCCTCATCTTCCACATCTGCATCCACATCCACGGAATAATTTTCGGAATCATCGATGACCGCAGTGTATGTCTTACCATCAGCTTCTGAGATATATCCCTCTTCCTCATAATTCAGGAAGGACACATTTACTTTGTCACCGGTCTTAATATTCTTATCTGTGGTGAACTCCACCTTGAGGCTTCCGTCAGCAGAGATCTCCATGATGCCGCCCTTGCGAGTCATCACTTCTGAGAGCAGGTCACCTTCTTTTACGAAGATACGTTTCACACGGCCCGGGATCGGAGATGTCAGGCTGTCAGATCCGTCTCTGGATGTCTGTGAAACTGAGGAATTCAGCTCTTTCAGGCGGCTCTTCAGAGTATCGATCTGTTCCTTAACGCTGTCACGGTCCACTGTTGCGATCAGATCGCCTTCCTCAACAATATCTCCGTTTTCAGCTTCCACCTGATCGATCTTAACTGTGTAGGATGACTTGAAAGTATCCTTATCAGCTGCTTCGATGGTTCCGTCACCCTGTGTGGTGATCTCAATGGAGCCTCTTGTCACGACTGCAGTAGAGTCCTTGGTCTGAAGCATGGCACTTGCTCTGTCCTCATCTGAAGCGGTGACGCCGCTGATTCTGTTCATGATCTTGCCGCCCAGCAGCATCCAGAATACCGCTGCGATGACTACCACCAGCAGAACCTTCTTCAGTATTCTTACAAATAAACCTGATTTCTTCTTTTTCATGTCTCTATCCTTTCTTCAGGGACGAACCCCTTATTCGCGCAAGAGTAAGCATACCACAAAACTTTTCATTACCTAAGATGCATAAATCAGATTTAATTTAAGTTTCATATTTTCAGTGTATCTGCCGCCCATACTTTCTCACGATTTTCCGTCGACTTAACTAAATTTACTCTGGAGTCAGCCTGATTGACTGTGCATAACGTTCGGATTATAATGTCTATGTATGCGCTTATTCATTCTGAAAGGTGATCTACTGCGGAGTGCATCCCTTTCAAGCCATGCTAAAGGAGGAAAATATGAAGTACGATATTATCATCATCGGCGCAGGCCCGGGAGGTATCTTCTCAGCCTACGAACTGATGCAGAAATGTCCTGATAAAAAAGTAGCTGTATTCGAGGCGGGCAATCAGCTGGAGAAGCGCCACTGCCCCATCGACGGAGATAAGATCAAGTCCTGCATCAACTGCAAGACCTGTTCCATCATGAATGGTTTCGGCGGTGCCGGCGCATTCTCCGATGGAAAGTACAATATTACCAACGACTTCGGCGGTACTCTCTACGAGCACATCGGTAAAAAGCAGGCCCTGGATCTCATGAATTATGTTGATGAGATCAACTGCAGCCACGGCGGAGAGGGAACTAAGATGTTCTCTACCGCAGGCACCCAGTTCAAGAAGATCTGCATGCAGAACAAGTTAAAGCTTCTGGATGCTTCTGTTCGCCATCTGGGCACCGATATCAATTATGTCGTTCTGGAAAATCTCTATGCTGAGATGAAGGATCATGTGGAATTCAAGTTCCGCACTCCGATCGATACCATCGAAGTACTTCCGGAGGGCGGCTACCGCGTGCGTTACAACGACGGCACAGAAAGCGATGACTGCGATCAGTGCATCGTCTCAGTAGGTCGAAGCGGAAGCAAGTGGATGGAGTCAGTCTGCAAGGATCTGGGTCTGCCCACCAAGTCCAACCGTGTTGACCTGGGCGTTCGTGTCGAGCTCCCTGCCCTGATCTTCGGTGATCTGACAGATGAACTCTACGAGAGCAAGATCGTATTCCGCACTTCCAAGTTCGAAGACAACGTGCGCACCTTCTGCATGAACCCCAACGGCATCGTTGTAAACGAGAACACGAACGGTATCGTCACAGTTAACGGCCACAGCTTCGAGGATGCCAGCAAGAAGACAGAGAACACCAACTTCGCTCTTCTGGTTGCAAAGCATTTCTCCGAGCCCTTCAAGGACAGCAACGGTTACGGCGAAGCGATCGCCCGCCTCTCCAACATGCTTGGCGGCGGAGTTATCGTGCAGCGCTTCGGCGATCTGGTTCGCGGCCGCCGCAGTACTGTTCAGCGTATTGAAGAAGGTCTTGTAACTCCTACTCTCGCTGCAACACCGGGTGACCTTTCACTGGTTCTGCCCAAGCGTATCCTTGACGGCATCATCGAGATGATCTACGCCCTGGACAAGATCGCTCCCGGTACAGCCAACGATGACACCCTTCTCTATGGTGTGGAAGTCAAGTTCTACAACATGGAGGTCGATCTTGATGAACATCTGGAGAGCAAGTATAAGGGTCTCTATATCATCGGCGACGGAAGCGGCGTTACACATTCCCTGTCACATGCAAGTGCAAGCGGTGTGTATGTAGCAAGAAGAATCGCTGCAGGTAAATGAAAAAAAGAGGCTGTCACATCTGCATTTGTCAGCGGATGTGGCAGCCTCTTCTTTTCTTATTCCAGCGTTATTCAGGCTTTAGTGAACTCTTCCTTGCCTGCTCCGCACAGCGGGCAGACCCAATCTTCCGGAAGATCCTCGAAAGCTGTACCAGCAGCGATACCGTTGTCCGGATCACCCTCTGCCGGGTCATAAACATATCCACACGGTGCACATTCATACTTATCCATTAAACATGTCCTCCTTTAAATGTGAAGGCCGCATCTGCGGCACCTCTATTGATGAATCGATTTTATGAGATTCTGCTCAATAAAGCAAGCTGGATGATAGTGTATCCCACTCTTATATACCAAGTCTTGATATGATATCTTCCGCAATATCTCTCTTACTGTATCCCTTGTTCATGGCTTCGCGCTCCAGGTAGTAGTGGGCTTCCTGCTCGCTCATACCTTTCTTTTCGATCAGCAGACATTTCGCTCTGGACACCAGTCCCAGCTCATCCATACGACGCCGCAGACGACTGTTCTCTTCAGCAAGAACATGAAGCTTGTGCTGCATGGCGATCATAAGGCTGAGGCTCTGATCCAGTGCCTGAACTTTTATCGGGCGGCTGAGAAGGAAGATACCGAGGCTTTCTACTTTGTAGCGGACACGCTCGTATTCGTCTGTACCGACTAAGAGCATAATTCCTGTCTGAAAGTGCTGAGCGATCTGAAGGGCAGATTCCACCCCGAACTCATCGGGAAGCGGTGTATTGATAATTACAATATCAACATTTCCCGCTGAGAGTTTCTGCTTGGCCAGCGTCATGGTCGATGCATAGAAGGTCTGGCTGACTCTTCCGCTGATGACCTTGCGCAGACTCGCATATAGCGTTTCGGTTTTCGCTACGATCAGTACGTTTAGTCTCTCCTGCATGTGTTTTCTCTGGTTTTTTTCCTGACTGTTTCTTGAAACAATGTTAGATAATACTTATCTTCTTGCCGGATCGCAGTAAGCTGCAAGTATCTTCTCCGGCACATACTTCTTTACAAAATCTGAATACAGCGCAAGCTGCATTGCCTCACCCAGCTGCTCCGGAAGCTTCTGGATCTGAGCTGTTACTCCCGGCTGTGCCTGATAGAGATTGAAATCCATGGACTCTCCCGGATCCAGATTCTCCTCAATGCCCTCAAGACCTGCCTCGATCAGAAGATACAGGGCAAGATAAGGGTTCGCACACGGATCTGCCGAGCGAAGTTCGAACCTCGGTTCACCCACCGGAACTGCCGGAATACGGATGAGCTGTGAACGGTTCTCTCTGGACCAGCTTACATAGAGCGGAGCTTCCATCTTGCCGAAGCGCTCATAGGACTCTCTCAGCGGATTAAGGAAAAGAGTGATCTCGCGGATTCTCTTCAGGATACCTGCCATAAAAGCACTGAACGGATCCTTTCCATCATCTGACTTAACGGAGAAATTAACATGCATTCCGTTGCCCGGATGATCATGCAGCGGCTTGGGTGAGAAATCAGCCCAGTTGCCTGTGCTGTCCGCGATACTCTTAACTGCCCACTTGAAAGTGGATGTATTGTCCGCCGCCTTGAGCGGGCTTGCATAGCGGAAGTCGATCTCATTCTGTCCCGGTCCCTGTTCATGGTGGGAAGCTTCCGGAATGATGCCCATCTCGATCAGGGAGAAGCAGATCTCTCTTCTGATGTTGTCTCCCTTATCCTCCGGATCAATATCCATGTATCCCGCCTGATCCAGCGGGATTCTTGTCTGATTGCCGTTCTCATCCCTGCGGAATACGTAGAATTCGATCTCGGTACCGCAGTTGATATGAATACCTGCCTGCTCTGCTTGTCTGACAGCCTTCTTCAGAAGGTAACGTGTGTCATTCTCATTCACTGTGCCATCAGGATTTACAACGTCGCAGAACATTCTTGTGACCCTGCCGTCCACCGGTCTCCACGGTACGATGGAGATGGTGTCCGGATCAGGTCTGAGGAAGAGGTCTGACTGATAGTCGCCTGCGAAACCTGATACCGCAGATGCGTCGAAGGAAATTCCTCCTTCCATAGCTCGTCTCAGCTCTCCCGGCATGATAGCAATATTCTTCTGACGTCCGAATGCATCGAAGAAGGCAAGACGGATAAATTTTACATTTTCCTCTTCCAGATATTCTGCCGTTTCCTGGTATGTTCTCATGCTAATTCCTCAGATCTTTCTATATGTTTTCGAAATATTATTTAAAACTTGATGCTGCAGATTCTGTCCACTGCCTTAACAGTGTTCTCATATGTTCCGAATGCAGTCAGTCTGAAGTAATGCTCACCTGCTGCGCCGAAACCTGAACCCGGTGTGCCTACCACGCCTGCCTTCTCAAGCAGCACGTTAAAGAATTCCCAGCTGGTCATCTCTCCCGGAGTTCTCAGCCAGATATACGGAGCATTAACTCCACCGTATACAGTATATCCTGCTTCCTTCAGTCCGTTAAGAATATATGACGCGTTTCTCATGTAGTAGGCGATCTGCTCTGCAGTCTGTTTCTTTCCTTCCGGAGAGTATACTGCCTCACCGGCTCTCTGAACGATGTAGGGTGCGCCGTTGAACTTGGTTGAATGGCGGCGTGCCCACAGATCATGCACTCTTGCAGTCTCCGGTCCTTCCTCATCATATACGGTTGCCAGCAGATCCTTCGGAATTACTGTAGCACCCAGGCGCAGTCCTGTAAATCCTGCATTCTTGGAGAAGGAACGCAGCTCGATGGCACAGGTTCTTGCTCCTTCACATTCAAATATAGTGTGCGGAACATCCGGTTCAGTGATGTAAGCTTCATAAGCTGCATCGTAGATGATGATGCTGCCGTTTGCATTTGCATAGTCGACGAAGCGCTGCAGATCTGCCTTGCTGATCACGCCGCCGGTCGGGTTGTTCGGATAGCACAGGTAGATCAGGTCCGGTGCGATCTCCGGAAGCTCCGGCACGAAGCCGTTCTCTGCTGTGCAGGGCATGTAGATAACTTTCGAGTACTTACCGATCTCCGGCATCCAGTCTCCAGCTCTTCCGGACATAACGTTGGAGTCAACATAAACCGGGTAGACCGGATCGCATACAGCGATCGTAGCATGTTCATCGAAGATCTCCTGAATATTTGCAGAGTCGCTCTTGGCTCCGTCTGAAACGAAGATCTCATCTGCTTCGATATTGCATCCGCGGTCCTGATAATCGTTCTTCGCAATAGCCTCTCTCAGGAAGGAATATCCCAGATCCGGTGCGTAGCCACGGAATGTGTCTGCACTTGCCATCTCATCAACTGCCTTGTGCAGTGCCTCGATTACTGCTGGGCAGAGCGGCTGAGTTACATCGCCGATACCCAGGCGAAGGATCTCTTTCTCCGGATGAGCTTCCTGATATGCTGCGACTTCTTTAGCTATTCTTGAAAACAGGTAGCTGCCTGCCAGTTTCTGGTAATTTTCGTTGAGCTGTGCCATGATACGGCTCCTTTCCTATATCTCTGTGTTAATCTGCCTTATATGCAAGTGATGCTTTTACAAGACCTGCGAACAGCGGATGAGCATGGTTGGGACGGGACTTGAATTCCGGATGTCCCTGGGTTCCCATATAATACGGGTGATCCGGAAGCTCTATCATCTCCACGATATGACCGTCCGGTGACTGTCCGCAGAGAGTCATTCCCGCATTTTCATAAGTATCTCTGTACTCATTGTTTACTTCATATCTATGTCTGTGACGCTCTGAGATCTTACAGCTTCCGAAGAGCTCAGCTGCCTTGCTGCCTTCTTTCAGGACACACGGATATGCGCCAAGACGCATGGTTCCGCCCAGATCTGTGACATCCTTCTGCTCCGGCATCAGGTCGATGACCGGATGTACTGTGGATGCATTGAACTCTGCGCTGTCTGCATCCTTCCAGCCGATGACATTTCTTGCGTACTCGACCATAGCCATCTGCATTCCGAGACAAATGCCAAGGAAGGGCATCTTCTTCTCTCTCGCATACTGCGCTGCGAGGATCATGCCTTCCGTACCGCGGTTTCCGAATCCGCCCGGTACGATTATGCCGTCAATGCCGGACAACATGGTTTCGCAGCCCTTGCTCTCCAGTTCTTCAGAGTCTACCCAGCGGATATTGACTCTTGCTTTATTCTCAATGCCGCCATGATGAAGTGCCTCTACGACTGAGAGGTATGCATCATGGAGCTGTGTATATTTGCCGACGAGGGCGATCTCTGTCTCGCGCTCCGGATTTTTCAGGTTGTCCACCATCTGTTCCCAGTCAGCAAGCTGCGGCTCCGGACACGGCAGGTTCAGGCACTCGCATACTGCCTGAGCCAGACGCTCCTGCTCCATCATAAGCGGTACTTCATAGATGGAAGAAGCATTCAGGTTCTGAAGGACATGACTGGACGGAACGTTGCAGAACAGCGCGATCTTATCCTTCAGATACTGCGGCATCTCGAACTCACTTCGGCAGACGATGATGTCTGCTCTGATTCCCATCTGCTGCAGCTCCTTGACGGAGGCCTGTGTCGGTTTCGTCTTCATTTCATTTGAACCGTACAGATACGGAACGAGGGTCACATGGATCATGCAGGTGTTGCCCGGTCCCTGCTCCTGCTGGAACTGACGAATAGCCTCCAGGAAGGACTGGGACTCAATGTCACCGACTGTTCCGCCGACTTCGATCAGCGCTACGGTATCCTTCTGTCTGTCGCATCCTTCAATCAGCTCTGCAGTGCATTCAGCTGTCTTGGAATCAACATGGTAAAATCTGGACTTGATCTCGTTGGTGATGTGCGGAATCACCTGAACGGTACCGCCGCCGTAATCTCCGTGGCGCTCCTTGTTGATGACCGACCAGTAGACCTTACCGCTGGTCACGTTGGAATTGTGGTCCAGGTTCTCATCGATGAATCTCTCATAATGGCCCAGATCCAGGTCTGTCTCCGTGCCATCATCTGTAACGAACACCTCTCCATGCTGGATCGGGTTCATGGTGCCCGGATCCACGTTCAGATAAGGGTCGAATTTCTGCATGGTTACGTGGTACCCTCGGTTCTTGAGCAGTCTTCCCAGGGAAGCTGCTGTAATTCCCTTGCCGAGACCGGAAACAACTCCACCCGTCACAAATACGTATTTTACCATCGTGTTTCCTCCTGACTAAAACGCGAAGAGGCGACAATGGCTCCTGAAACTTTCATTCCAGGCAACGCCATTGCCGCCTCACATATATTGAACTATTTAATTAATTCAAAAAACACGCTTAGACTATACAGCATAGAAGCTGTGGATGTAAAGGAAAAAACACTTAATAAAATTAAGTCTTATCTCTTGATTGGAGTCTCACCGTCATCGTTGTAGAGCTCGTACTTAGTCGGATCACCCTCGAAGCTGATCCAGCGCAGGTTGTCATAATCTACCTCGAAGCTTCTGTCAGCGCGCTCTGCCAGCGGAAGAACATGTCCCTCACGCAGGAATACAAGCACCTCATTCAGTGCTGCACTTACATAGTACTCGCCCTTCTCCATGATCTCCTCATCGAAGTCTTCCGGACTGCGCATGCGGAGCATCTTCATGCGCTCCGGCAGGTAAACATATCTGCCCTGTGCATTCTGGGTGTAGACCGGAGCGATCATCAGGCTCTCGCCGACCATAACCTGGTCCTCAACATATGCCGCTCTCTCATCATCCGGATATTCGAATGCGAGCGGTGAGATGTACATCTCGTCGTGAAGGGCTGCCTTCATGAACTCGGAGTAGATGTACGGAAGCAGGCTGTAGCGCAGTGCAACAAGATCAGCGAACTCAGCAGTATGTTCAAATGCAGTGAGCTCCTGTCTTCTGGAATCTTTTTCTGCATGGTTGCGCATCAGAGGGGTAAACAGGCCAACACCGAACCAGCGCATCAGCAGATCTTCTGTTGTATCTGCCAGGAAGCCGCCGATATCAGCACCACTGTAAAGGAAACCGCACATATTCAGCGCCGGCTGCTGCTGAAGGTTCAGAAGCAGATGACTCCACCAGGAGCGGTTGTCACCTTCCCACAGACCGCCATATCGATGCATACCGATATAAGAAGAACGGGAGAACATCAGAATTCTCTTGTCCGGAGACAGACGCTCGAATGCCTCTCCTGCTGCTCTTGTCATGTTAAAGCCGTAGACATTGTGCACCTTATCGTGGCGAACCATCTCACCGTTCACGTTGTGGTAGAAGCTCTCATAAACAGACGGATCACGGTCCATCTGGCCTACCAGGCTCTTGAACTCGAAGAAGGTCTTGATATCAAGGTTCATGCCCTTGTAATCTTCGATCTTCTTAAAGATGTCATCCAGCTGATCCTGAATATAGAAGATAGCCGGCTCGTTCATGTCGTTCCAGAAACCGTCGATGCCCTGATCCAGAAGGACCTTATACTTGCCTCCGAACCATTCTCTTGCTTCCGGCTTCAGGAAATCCGGGAAGTGGACCTTGCCCGGCCATACTGCCGCGATCTGATTGCTTCCGTCTGCCTTCTTTACGAAGAGGTCTTTCGCAACGCCTTCCTCATAAACATCGTAGCCTTCCTCGATCTTAACACCGGCATCGATGATCGGCACCAGATGGATGCCGCGCTGCTTCATCTCCTCGACGAACTGCGGGAAGTTCGGGAACTTCTCTTCGTCGACTGTGAAGTCTTTATAGTTGTCCATATAGTCGATGTCCAGATATACGCTGTCCAGAGCGATACCTGCTGCATCATAATCGTCAACGACTTTACGAACCTGCTCCTCGTTCTCATAGCTCCAGCGGCTCTGTCCATATCCAAATGCCCACTTCGGCGGAATATAGCTGGGACCTGTCAGTCCGCGAAGTCCGTGAACGATCTTCTTGCAGGAGTCTGCATTGAAGAAGTAGAGGTTCGCGCTCTTTTCCTGAATTGTGATTACGAGTTCACTGCCCTTGGTATAACCTACGTCGAAACGAACATATCCCGGGGTATCCACGAATACCGCATAGGCTCCTTTTCCCGGAGCCGAGATCATCAGGAAGTTCTGAGATGCATAGAGGGAATGCTTGTCCTCCAGGTGGAAGGGTTCATCTGCATTTGCAGAGATATAGAGCCAGCCGCGCTTGTTGATGCCGCGGACAGTTTCTCCGAGACCATAGACGATGTCCTCATCCTTCAGTGTGCAGGAAAGAGTTCCCTCTTCCTGGTTCAGAGTCCACTCTGCGGGAATCTGATTGGTGAAAACAGGTGATGCTACTACTGCGCCTGTTTCGATCGGGTTGCCGTATCTGAAACCTGTAACCATAAAAACATCCTTTCTCATTCTTCCCAGCCGGTGCATACATCCACCCAGTCTGTGAAATTACTGCTGTATTTTTCCAGTTCCGGAATTGTCAGGCGTATTGCGCTGTTGCCTGAACCGCATGCCGGATAAACATGCTCGAAGCGCTTCAGAGAGACATCGAGATAAGTCTTTACTCCCTCCGGCAGTGCAAATGAACACACTCCTCCGATGGGATGAGTCGTAAGCTCCGCTACCTCATCTCCTTTCAGCATAGCTGCCTTCTTGCCGAAGGTGTCCTTATACTTGCGGTTGTTTACCTTCGCATCTCCTGCCATGACGATCACGATCACATCATCTCCCACGTGAAATGACATGGTCTTGGCGATCTCCTTGCCCTCGCATCCGATGGCATGAGCTGCTGCATCTACTGTGGCACTGGACTCATCGAATTCCAGCACCTTTTCTTCCATATCGAACTGTCTGAAATATGCTTTTACTGATGAAATTGACACTTTTTCTTACCTCTGTATTTCCGCATTCTTAATTTAGAGCTTGAACTGGTTGGGGCTGGGCTCGTAAGGCTTGTAATCGGGTACGACCTGAAGCACGATTTTCTCCGCCTGTGCCTGGTCTGCCTCTTTCACGCGTATCATGTAGATATCGCGGTCGATCTTGCCGCCTTCGCCGTAATCACGGCAGTCGATCTTGCCGCCGCATCCGCAGGCTCCTACTTCATCCTGCCAGCTTCCTGCACTGACACCTGACAGACCTGCTTCCTTAAGGGCAGCCTTCACTGCCTTCCACTCAGCCTTCTTGCCCTTGGCTTCGTAGACCTTAACTTTCTTCGCAAATAATCCCATAACTTATTCTCCGATTATTACCTGACCTCAGGCAGACTGCTTCTCCGGTCTGTGCATAGTCTCCTGCAGACTGCAGATCTTGTCCGCAAGACATACAAGGACTGCTTCCTTACTCTTCGGCAACTGTCTCAGGGTGAGCGGCCACATATGACTCTTGATAATGTTCTCTTCCTTGCTTGTCAGCTCGAAGTCTCTCTTCGCATTCTCAAGTGCTGTATCAGCATGATGAAAACCATGGAGCGGTCCCACATAAGTATGCCAGTCATATAAGAAATAATCGTGAAGCATGGCTCCGCGAAGCAATTCTTCATGGCTGACCTTTAATTTCATTCCCTTGCTCAGGACATAGCTCATCCTCGCAACTTTAAGGCAATGATCATATGTGGAGGTTCTGCCGTGCTGGCAGAATTTCTTCATCTGTTTTACTCTGCTGTCGTCTCTGAGCGAACTGATCAGACGCTCAAAATCCTGTTGTGATGTCTTAGTCATCTGGTTTCCTCGAATTCTCGACAATTTGAGTACTATTGTAGACTATCGGGGGAATTATGCAAGGGGCTAATCGTTCTGGATATGACAACGAGGACGCGTGACATAGGGATGGGGGGCTTTGCTCAGTCAGTTGCTGCTCCAGTCGGTTCGATCATTTTTATATGCACTCGCTCAGCTGACGATAGAAGCGTTTGTCATCTTCGCTCGGCAAAAAATGATCGAACCTCCCTCCACTGACCAAATTCCTTCGCAAAGCCCCCCATTCCTATGTCACGCTGTGAAACGGATTGCCTGGATTTCCAACTGGCTTGTTAAAATACATGTAGCGGTGGGAAGAGACTTCTGCGAGAAGGCGAACTTTCCCACTGACAAGTTAAAAACCCTTGTTGCGGCAGGAAGGATTTCCTACGAGGAGCCGAGAATTTCCCACTGACTTGTTAAAACTCATGTAGTGGTAGGAAGGATTTTTGCGGATAAGCCAGAATTTTCCTGCTGACTTGATAAAACATATTTAGTGGTGGGAAAGATTTTCTGTGATGAGACGAGAAATTCCCACTGATAAGCTTACATATATGTATCGGTGGGCAATCCAGCCATATTTACCCCCAAGTCATTCCCACCGACTTGCTTGATTACATGTACAGGTGGGCAAACCGACCCATTTCAAGTCAATCCATTCCCACTGACTTGCTTATTCTCGTGTGCCGGGAGGAAAAGAAGCTGCACCGATCACCAATATCAACTGTTTCTGGCTTGCCAATGAGCAGCGGGCTGTTCTCGATGCTCCTCCGGCTTCCCGGCCAACCTACCGGCATCGATTTCTCTCTCTTAACTTGTTTCCGATGCTCCCCTGGCCCCCATCCCTATGTCACGCGTCCTCGCAACCTAAAAAAGGGCCGCCGCACCAGCTTCTTACCCCAGTGCAGCGGCCCATATTTTACTTAAACATTAATTAAGCATCGATCGTAGATACCTTGAATGTAATATCCTCCAGCGCATCCAGCAGCACACCCGCTGTATCAGTAGATGTGATAACCGTTACGTTGTTGGTTGTTGCGCAGGTACGGATCTGGTTCTCCGGATCCTCCTTATTCAGGATGCTGCGCACATCGCCGGTGTTGATGACGTAAGTCACATAGCCCTGGCGAATTCTGGTCTGGATGCGGTCCAGACCGTCCTCTGACATGTCATAGGATCTTGTGCGGATGCCCTGTGACTTCAGGAAGTCAGCAGTCTTCTTCTCCGCCTCGATGTTGAAGCCCAGGTCATAGAATCTTCTGATCAGACCCAGACCATCCTGCATCTCATCTTCACTCATCCATGCGAAGATGGTTCCGTAGTTCTGCATCTTAACGCCGGATGCCTGCAGTGCCTTGTACAGCGCACGCATGAACTGGGTATCGTAACCGATTGCCTCACCGGTTGACTTCATCTCCGGTGACAGTCTGGTATCCATACCTTCCAGTTTTGCAAATGAGAATGCCGGCACCTTCACATACCATCTTTCCTTCTCAGTCGCAACGACTGTGCCTGCAGCATCAGCAGCCACAACGCCCTGCTCTTTCAGGCTCTGGCCCAGCATAACCTTGGTGGCAATGTCTGCCAGGCTCCATCCTGTAGACTTGGACAGGAAAGGAACTGTTCTGGAAGAACGCGGGTTGACCTCGATGATATAGACGTTCTCTTTATTATCCACGATGAACTGGATATTGAAGAGTCCGCGGATACCGATAGCAAGACCAAGCTTTCCTGTGTAATCAGCGATCACATCCTTCACATGCTGTGAGATAGAGAACGGCGGGTATACACTGATGGAGTCGCCGGAGTGAACACCGGTGCGCTCTACCAGTTCCATGATGCCCGGAATGAAGACATTCTCACCATCACAGATGGCATCAACCTCTACCTCTTTACCGCGAACATAGTGGTCAACCAGAACCGGCTTGTCCTCATCCAGCTGAACAGCCTCTGTCAGGTACTTGGGGAGTGCAACGTCGTCATCAACGATACGCATTGCACGGCCGCCCAGGACGAAACTCGGGCGAACCAGGACCGGATAGCCGATCTCATTGGCAGTTCTGACACCTGCTTCAACTGTTGTAACAGCTGTGCCTTCCGGCTTCGGGATCTCCAGCTGAACAAGAAGCTTCTCGAACAGCTCTCTGTCCTCTGCTCTTGCGATGGCATCACAGTCGGTACCGATCAGCGGAACATCGTGCTCCTTCAGCGGCTCTGCCAGGTTAACGGCAGTCTGTCCACCCAGGGATACCACAACGCCCAGCGGATTTTCCTGATGTACGATGTTCATAACATCTTCGATGCAGAGTGGCTCGAAGTACAGTTTGTCCGCCATAGTGTAGTCGGTGGAAACTGTCTCCGGGTTATTGTTAATAACGATGGCTTCGTAGCCTTCGTTACGAATAGTCATGACAGCATGAACGGTGGAGTAGTCGAACTCGACACCCTGGCCGATACGGATCGGACCGGAACCGAGAACGATGACTTTACCTTTCTTCTTGCTGGCTGCAGCATCTGCTGCTCTTCCGGCTGCATCGATGTTACCTTCTGTTGCAGCCTCGTTTTCCTGCTCATAGGTTGAGTAGAAGTACGGAATGTAGCTCTTGAACTCGGAGCTGCAGGAGTCGATCATCTTGTAGACCGGGAAGATATTGTTCTCGGCGCGCAGATCGAATACTTCACGCTCCTTCATGTTCCACAGCTGTGCGATGGCAACGTCGGAGAAGCCCATCTTCTTGGCATCAGCAAGCCATGCTGCGTCGCCGACATGTTCCTTCAGAGCCTGCTCTTCCAGAACGATGTTGCTCAGCTTCCACAGGAAGAAGATATCGATGCCTGTCTCCTTGTGGATCTCATCGATGGTCTTATTCAGCTCTTCCCTGCTGCCTGCTGCCAGTCTCAGCATCTCGAGAACTGCGAAAATTCTCTCGTCGGTTCCTCTTGCGGAGTACTCCAGAAGTTCCTCATGGCTCAGCCCTGTGAACTTGTCCATGACAGCGCTCTTCACGCCGATCTCCAGAGAGCGTACAGCCTTCAGGAAGCTCTCCTCGAATGTTCTGCCCAGGCTCATTACTTCGCCTGTCGCTTTCATCTGTGTTCCCAGTCTGTGATCAGCATCATAGAACTTATCGAACGGGAAGCGCGGCATCTTGGTTACGATATAGTCGAGGGCCGGTTCGAAGGAAGCCGGTGTATTAGCCAGTGCGATCTCATCCAGTCTCATACCGACAGCGATCTTAGCAGAAACACGAGCAATCGGGTAGCCGCTGGCCTTGGAAGCCAGTGCGGAAGATCTGGATACTCGCGGGTTAACCTCGATGACATAATACTGGAAGGAAACCGGATCCAGAGCAAACTGAACGTTGCATCCTCCCTCGATCTTCAGTGCACGGATGATCTTCAGCGCACTGTTGCGAAGCATATGATATTCCCTGTTAGTCAGAGTCTGGGACGGGCAGACTACGATAGAGTCACCGGTGTGGATACCAACCGGGTCAATGTTCTCCATGTTGCAGACTGTGATGGCAGTATCGTTGCCGTCACGAATTACCTCGTACTCGATCTCCTTGTAGCCCTTAACACTCTTCTCGATCAGAACCTGATTTACCGGAGACAGGTCAAGCGCGTGACGAAGACGGTCTTCCAGCTCATCTGCTGAATATACGAAACCGCCGCCTGTTCCGCCCAGAGTGAATGCCGGACGAAGTACCAGCGGATAACCGATTCTTTCTGCTGCATCCTTACCTTCTTCCAGAGAAGTAACGATGACTGACGGGCAGATCGGCTCGCCGATGGACTGGCAGAGTTCCTTGAACATCTCACGGTCTTCTGCCTTCTCAATACTCTCACGGCTGGTGCCGAGAAGCTCACATCCACATTCCTGAATGATGCCCTTGCGGTCCAGCTGCATAGCCAGGTTCAGACCTGTCTGGCCGCCGATGCCCGGAACGATCGCGTCCGGTCTCTCGTGGCGGATGATTCTTGCAAGATATTCCAGAGTCAGCGGCTCCATGTAAACCTTATCGGCAATGACTGTATCTGTCATGATGGTTGCCGGGTTGGAGTTGCACAGGATGACTTCATAGCCTTCCTCGCGAAGGGCAAGGCATGCCTGTGTTCCCGCATAGTCGAACTCTGCGGCCTGTCCGATAACGATAGGGCCTGATCCGATGACCAGGATCTTTTTAAGGTCAGTTCTCTTAGGCATTCTGAGCACCTCCGTTCTTCTTATCATCCATCAGCGCAATGAAACGGTCAAAGAGCTGGCCTGAGTCCTCCGGACCCGGGCAGCTTTCCGGATGGTACTGTACTGCGAAGATGTGATCTTCCTTGCATGCGATACCTTCAACGGTCTGGTCCAGAATGTTTCTGTGTGTAACCTGAAGCGGTGTTCCTGCCAGACTCTCCTCTGCAACTGCATAGGAATGGTTCTGAGAGGTGATCTCGATCTTGCCTGTCTCAAGGTCCATGACCGGATGGTTTCCGCCGCGGTGACCGAACTTCAGCTTGTAGGTCTTAGCACCGTAGGAAAGCGCGATCAGCTGGTTGCCCAGACAGATACCGAATACCGGCACCTTTCCGCGCACCTTCTGAAGCAGCTCTACAACTTCCGGAACATCCTCCGGGTCGCCCGGTCCATTTGAGATCATGATGCCGTCCGGCTTCTTAGCCAGAATGGTCTCTGCATCTGTGTTGTACGGATAGATGGTAACGTCGCATCCGCGCTTTACCAGGCTGCGAACGATGTTCAGCTTGGCGCCGCAATCGATCAGTGCTACCTGATAAGCTTCGCTTCTTCTTCTGGATGAATCGGATGTCCATACTTCCTTGCTGGATACACGCGGAACCTGGTCATGCGGAACCGGTGTCTTCTCGATCAGATCCAGTGCCTCTTCCAGAGACATGGACGGATCGCAGATGACAGCTCTCATGGTTCCGTTCTCACGGATAATTCTGGTCAGCGCTCTTGTGTCCACACCTTCAATGCCCGGAATGTCATACTGCTTCATAACATCGGAAAGGGTGCGGCTGCAGCGCCAGTTGGACGGATATTCGCAGTACTCTCTGACGATGAATCCTCCGATGGTCGGTCTCTTCGTCTCGAAGTCATCGCTGTTCATACCGTAGTTGCCGATCATGGGGTAGCAGAAAACTACCGCCTGATCTGTGTAGGACGGGTCAGATAAGATCTCCTGATATCCCACCATGGATGTATTAAAAACGGCTTCCACCACATGGGTACCCTCTGCGCCGAAGGCATATCCATCCATCTGGATGCCGTTCTCCAGCACAAGTTTACGGTTGTACTCTCTGATCATAGTGTTATGTTCCTATCTGAAGTAATATTCCTCCTGATAAACATCACTTCATCAATGCTGCTCTTTTCAGGAATGCCAGCTATGTATCCTATCCCCCAATTATTCCTCTTCCTTCGCAGAAAGCGGAAGTTCGTATCGATTTCTCGCATTTTCTCCGGGAACTGCAGTCGGATAGTTTCCGTCGAAGCATGCACTGCAGTAGTGCTCATGCCCTGTCAGTTCGCCCAGCTTCTCCTTCGGCAAGAATACCAGGGAGTCTGCGCCTACCATTTTCGCAATTTCTTCGGTGCTGTGATGGCTTGCAATCAAATTCTCACTGGAATCTATGTCGGTACCATAATAACACGGGAAAAGGAAAGGTGGTGCAGAAATTCTCAGATGAACTTCTTTTGCTCCTGCTTCTCTCAGCAATCGAATGATACATTCACTGGTCGTGCCCCTTACGATGGAGTCATCGATCAGCACTATTCGCTTGCCTTCCACCGCTGAACGGATGGGATTCAGCTTTAATCTGACCTTTCTCATACGGGCATCCTGTCCCGGCGTGATGAAAGTTCTTCCTATATATTTGTTCTTTACAAATGCCATGCCATAAGGAATTCCTGATGCCTCCGCATATCCCAGCGCAGCATCTAAGCCGGAATCCGGAACACCTGCTACCAGATCCGCTTCCACGGGAGCCGCCTGTGCCAGGATCTCTCCCGCCTTCTTTCTTGCTTCATGTACGCTGACTCCGTCGATCACCGAGTCAGGGCGTGCAAAATAAATATACTCGAAAATGCATACCTTCTTTTCCTTGGTACCGCAGTGAGAGGTATCACTTCGGATTCCATCCTTCGTGAAGATTACCATCTCTCCCGGCAGTATGTCACGTAAAAATTTTGCTCCGATCACATCGAGGGCACAGCTTTCGGATGCTACAACGTAGCTGCCGTCATCTGCCACTCCAATGCACAACGGACGAAAGCCATGCGGATCACGCACGGCTATCATCTTCGTCGGCGACATGAGAACCAGGCTGTATGCTCCCTGCAGTTCATCTATGGTCTCAAGGACTGCACTTTCTATGGAATGAGAAGTCAGTCTCTTCTGTGTCACCACATATGCAATTATTTCAGTATCGCTGGTGGAATGAAAGATCGCTCCTGCACTTTCCAGGCGCTCTCTGATCTGCCATGCATTGCTGAGATTTCCGTTGTGGGCAAGAGCCAGATGTCCCTTGCGATGGTTAACGATCATGGGCTGCGCATTCGCAACCCTTGTTCCTCCGGAAGTGCCGTAGCGGGCATGACCGATTGCCATGCTTCCCTCCGGCAGTTCCGCCATAGCTGCTTCATCGAATACATCTCCTGCAAGTCCCAGGTCTTTATGGGAATAGAAAAGACCGTCATCACAGACAACGATGCCGCAGCTCTCCTGTCCACGATGCTGAAGTGCATACAGGCCGCTTAAAACACTTCCTGCAACGTCACAGCGCTGACTGCTGAATATTCCAAATACTCCACACTCTTCATGCAATTCGTTCATTCCGGTTCTCCTGACTTTTCTTTCTATCTCAGTTCCATTCGCCTTCGAATACTGTCTCTGCGGGTCCTGTCATATAGATGGTATTGCTCTCTCTGTCCCAGCGGATCTTCAGATCTCCGCCTCTGAGGTGGACCGTTACCTCGTCGTCCAGCCAGCCGTTTCTGATACCGGCTGCTGTCACTGCGCATGCGCCTGTGCCGCAGGCCCAGGTCTCACCGGAGCCTCGCTCCCATACCCTCATCTCCACGTTCTGTCTGTCCAGAACCCTGATGAATTCTGTATTGACTCTGTCCGGGAAAAGCTCATGATGTTCGAAGTCCGGGCCGATCTTTTCCAGATCCAGCGCATAGGGATCTTCAACAGGTATGATGCAGTGGGGATTTCCCATGGATACACATGTCATGGACCATTCTCTTCCTGCTGCGGTAATCGGTTGACTGATCAGTTCCTTCTCATCACTTGCCACCGGAATCTTCTTCGGTTCGAATATGGGGCTTCCCATATCCACACATACTTCACTGACTTTTCCGTCCTCTACTGTAAGATCAAGTGTCTTGATACCCGCTCTGGTCTCAACGGTGATTCTTGTCTTGTCGGTCATGCCATGGTCATAGACATACTTGCCGACGCAGCGGATACCGTTGCCGCACATGGCACCTCTCGCACCGTCGGCATTGAACATATCCATGGTAAAGTCGGCTGTTTCAGATGGATTGATGATGATCAGGCCGTCTGAACCGATGCCGAAGTGGCGGTCACTGACCTTGATGGACAGTGCTTCCGGATCATCTATTGTTTCCTGAAAGCCGTTGACATATACATAATCGTTGCCGATGCCGTGCATTTTGGTGAATTTCATATCGCTTACCTCTCTTCTAAACGAAAAAAAAGGCACTTTGGACCTTGGTCCAAAGCGCCTTTGCTTTTACAGAGGATTATACAAAATCCTCATTTCAAGTCAAGCAAATGCTCTGTATTGACTAGAACACTTAATTTTCTTAAGTCTTATTCCACATCCTGAAGAGCAGCGAAATCAGTTTCTCCTGTTCTTACCTTGACTACCTTAGCTACGTTGTAAACGAAGATCTTACCATCGCCGATATGTCCGGTGTAGAGAGCCTTCTGGGCTGCATCGATCACTTTATCCACTGTGATCTTGGCAATGATTACTTCAACTTTAACCTTCGGAAGCAGGGTGGAGTCAACGATAGCACCTCTGTATCTCTGTGTGGAACCCTTCTGGATACCACAGCCCATGACCTGTGTCATGGTCATACCGGTTACACCAAGATCGTTGAGCGCTCTTTTAAGTTCATCGAACTTGGAAAGTCTGCAGATGATGGTAACCTTATGCATTCCTGTATCCATAGAAGGAATAAGTGACGGCTCCTGCTGTACCTTTACAGCTGCAGCGATCTGTGCTGCGGATGCACTCTCATATTCACCTTCGCCCAGGTCGGTGTTTTCATTCGCATCAACTTCGAGCTGGGTTACATCGGAGATAGCGAAGCCTGAGTAAGCGCTTGCAAGGCCATGCTCGTGGAAATCAAGACCATCGATCTCGATCTCAGCCGGGACTCTCAGGCCGATAAACTTATCGATCAGCTTGAATGCGATGAACATAACGATCAGAACATATACATCGATGCAGAGGATACCAAGTGCCTGAACACCGAGCTGGTGGAAGCCACCGCCGTAGAAGAGACCCTTGCCAACTCCATTTGCACCTGTTGAGAAGAGACCTACTGCCAGAGTACCCCAGATACCATTAACCATATGTACGGAAACAGCACCAACCGGGTCGTCGATCTTAGCTACGTTATCGAAGAATTCAACAGATACGCAGCAGATGAGACCTGCTACGAGTCCTTTGAAGCATGCGCCTGCCGGTGTAACTACGTCACACGGCGCGGGAATTGCTACCAGACCTGCGAGTGCGGCG
>R21__coassemble_687_pt1 | contig 26653 bp, 23 predicted proteins | sample R21__metabat2_low_PE_028 | metagenome-assembled genome bin R21
ATGATCTGATCCACCATCTGGTCTATGGACTGCTTCTGAATGGCTCTTCCGCACTTCGGGCAATGCGGGATACCTACTCTTGCATAGAGCAGACGGAAATAGTCGTAGATCTCTGTAACGGTTCCGACAGTGGAACGGGGATTTCTGTTCGTTGACTTCTGGTCGATGGAGATCGCAGGCGGCATACCCTCGATCTTCTCTACATCGGGCTTTTCCATCTGTCCCAGGAACTGGCGTGCATAGGAAGACAGAGACTGCATGTAACGTCTCTGTCCTTCTGCAAATATCGTATCAAAAGCAAGCGATGACTTACCTGATCCGGAAAGACCTGTCAGGACTACGAACTCATTTCTCGGAATGTCGATATCGACATTCTTCAGGTTATGTTCCCTGGCACCGCGGATCTTTATATACTTGATGTCGCTTCTCTTTTCTGGCATTGAATTACCTGTCCTATTCTATATATAAACTTATGCTTCTTCCATCTCGCGCAGATGTTTCTTGAGCTCCAGCATCTTGTCACGCAGCTGAGCCGCAGCTTCGAAGTTCAGTTCTGCAGCAGCCTTCTGCATCTGGGTCTGGACCTTTACGATCACAGCCTTCAGCTCCTTCTCGCTCATGGACTCCGGATCCTTCTCGAACTTCTTTTCGGTCTTAGCGATATCCTTGCCGATGCTGATCAGATCTCTGACTGCTTTCTTAATGGTCTGCGGAGTGATGCCGTGTGCTTCGTTGTATGCCTGCTGCACTGTGCGTCTTCTCTCTGTTTCATCAAGCGCCTTGCGCATGGAGTCTGTGATAATATCCGCATACATGATGACATGGCCTTCCGCGTTACGCGCGGCACGGCCAATGGTCTGTATCAGAGATGTTTCCGAACGAAGGAAGCCCTCCTTGTCCGCATCAAGTATCGCCACAAGTGAGATCTCCGGAATATCCAGACCCTCTCTCAGAAGGTTGATACCTACCAGAACATCGAATTCACCCAGTCTCATGTCACGAATGATCTCGCTTCGCTCCAGCGTATCGATATCGGAATGAAGGTATCTTACTCGTATACCTGCTTCCTTCATATAGTCGGTGAGGTCCTCTGCCATATGCTTGGTCAGAGTCGTCACCAGGATCTTATTCCCCTTTTTCGTCTCTTTATTGATCTCTCCGATGAGGTCATCGATCTGACCCTCTACCGGTCTTACCACGACCTCCGGATCAAGAAGTCCGGTAGGTCTGATGATCTGCTCTGTTCTAAGCAGCTCATGCTCTTCTTCATACTGTCCGGGAGTTGCGGATACGAACATGATCTGGTCGATCTTGTTCTCGAATTCCTCGAAGTTCAGAGGTCTGTTATCCTTGGCGCTGGGCAGGCGGAAACCGAAATCCACCAGTGTGCTCTTTCTGGACTGGTCACCATGGTACATGGCACGAATCTGCGGAATAGTCATGTGTGACTCGTCGACAATGATCAGGAAATCATCGGGGAAGAAGTCCATAAGCGTTTCGGGCGTGGAACCTGCCGGACGGCCTGCAAGATGTCTTGAATAGTTCTCAACGCCTGAGCAGAAACCTGTCTCGCGCAGCATCTCTATATCGTAGTTGGTTCTCTCGGCAATTCTCTGTGCTTCGAGCAGTTTATCTTCACTCTTGAAATACTTGACCTGACCTTCAAGTTCGTTCTCGATTCTCACGCAGGCATCACGGATCTTCTCCATGGGTGTTACATAATGAGATGCCGGGAAGATCGCAGCGAAGGTGATATCTCTCTTTACATGTCCTGTCAGCGGGTCAGTCTCAGCGATACGGTCGATCTCATCGCCAAAGAATTCCACACGATACGCGAACTCATCATTATCCGCCGGGAATATCTCAAGTACATCACCCTTAACACGGAAGGTGCTTCGCTTGGTATCCATATCGTTTCGATCGTAATGAATATCGATCAGTCGATGAATGACTTCATCCCTGTCGATCTCCTGTCCCTGTCGAAGGTAGACTACCATGTTCTTGAAGTCGGCCGGAGAACCCAGACCGTAGATACAGGACACGGAAGCAATAACGACAACGTCTCTTCTTTCAACAAGAGAGGCCGTAGCTGACAATCTCAGTTTATCGATCTCTTCATTGATTGCAGAGTCCTTCGCAATATAAGTGTCAGTCTGCGGTACATATGCCTCAGGCTGATAATAGTCGTAGTATGAAACGAAGTATTCCACGGCATTGTTAGGAAAGAACTCCTTGAACTCACCGTACAGCTGAGCAGCCAGCGTCTTGTTATGCGCAATGACCAGCGTCGGTTTATTCAGCTGCTGAATAACGTTCGCCATGGTGAAGGTCTTACCGGAACCGGTCACACCCAGCAGGGTCTCTGCCTGGTTGCCTTCCTTGAAGCCGTCGACCAGCGCCTTGATGGCCTCCGGCTGATCTCCTGTCGGCTTGAACTCGGAATGTTATTCGTAATGATCCATGATTTTATCCCTGGGTGTCTCGACGATGGTTCCGCCGCCCACAACGATGTCCTCATCATAGAGAACGACCGCCTGACCTGTTGTCAGAGCTCTCTGCGGCTCGTCAAATGTTATCTCCACTCTTCCATCTTCCAGAATAAGCACCTCAGCCGGTGCCTCCTTGGCTCTGTATCTCGGCTTGGCAGTCACATGGAATCTGGTTCCCGGTGCCGGCTCCTCTCTGTCGATCCAATTGAAGTCTTCCGCAATAAGTCTTCTGGTGAAGATCTTATCTTCCGGTGTCAGAACGACCTCATTCTTCTCCATATCTTTTCTGCAGACATAAAGAGAAGCAGGAAGGGCTAAGCCCAGACCCTTTCTCTGTCCGATGGTATATCTGATGATACCCTTATGCTCACCGAGCACCTTACCTTCCTCATCCACGAACTTTCCGTGCGGGTAGGTCTTCCCTGCATAGCGCTCCATGAACGCACCATAATCTCCATCCGGAACAAAGCAGATATCCTGACTGTCATGCTTTCTTGCATTCACGAAATCATACTTCTCAGCTACTTCGCGTACCTTCTCCTTGTCCGGATACTCACCCAGCGGGAACTGTGTATGTGCAAGCTGATCCTGTGTCATAGCATACAGAACGTAACTCTGATCCTTCGCTCTGTTCACACCTCTCAGAAGCAGCCATCTGTTTCTCTCTTCATCGAAACGAACTCTTACATAGTGTCCGGTAACGATCACATCGCAGCCCAGTTCTTCAGCTCTGTGATAGAGCTTATCGAACTTCATGAAGCGATTGCAGTCGATACACGGATTCGGTGTCTGACCGCACTCATATGCATCAATAAATCTCTTGATGACCTGGTCTGCAAAATCATCCTGGAAATTAAAGACATAGTACTTCATTCCCAGATCGTATGCCACGCTTCTGGCATCCTCTGTATCTGACAGACTGCAGCAGGTATGACCGTTCGATATACCGATGTCTTCATTCGCGTACAGCTTCATCGTTACACCGATACACTCGTATCCCTGTTCTTTCATCAGTGCTGCTGCTACAGAACTGTCTACACCACCGCTCATCGCGATCAAAGCTCTCTGGCTCATATCTTTCTCCACCTCTCACGTATCCATAGGATGCCCATTATTTCAGTTCAACTATCTTATCACAGTGATTTTATAATATCAAGAATTATCAGAACATTTGTTCGTATTTGTAGAATATCTCAAGATACTCCCTTTCCACCTCGTCAAATGCTCTGACCCTATGATCCGGTTCCACCTTAACATCCGGTGCTTCTCCCGGCATAGTATCGTTCAGCAGCTCCTTCAGGTCATAGTACAACATAGTTTTATCAATGCTATTAACCCGTTCAAACTCATCCGGTGTCAGCGTACTGCCCAGATATCTTGTGTAGATCAGGTCAAGCATCCTCTCTTCAGACTTTATATATTCCGAAAGATGTCTCTTAAAGGGACTGGGTACATCCGACATATAGCACTCACTGGCATCATGCAGTAATGCTGCAAGAATAACGCGGTTGCTGTATCCTCTCTGTTCTGCCTCTCTCGCACATGCGATGCAGTGCTGACCTACAGAATAGAATGTTTTCACATGGCCGTTTCCTCTGCAGATCAGTGACAGCGCATGTGCAATATCTTCGATCCTGAACAGTTCCATGTCAGGATACAAAGGATCGAACCTTATTCCTGTATAAGTTGTAATGCAGTCCTTCACATGGAGTGTATCTCTGAGCAGACGCTCGAATGCATCCGCGAATCGCTTATCATCCTCAGGTGTACGCTTAGCAGGACCTTTCAGGTGTACTTTACTTTTAGATCTGCGTGCTTTCTGTGTCAGAAAACGCCTCTCCAGCAGTTCATCGATATTTTCTTCCGTGTATCTTTTACCGCTTTGATGGATCGCATACGCCTTCTTCGTCAAGGCAAGTGACGCAACACCATAATCCTGTGTCACGCACAGATCCCCCTCCTTAAGAAGTGCGATCAAGGCAAAATCCACCGAATCCCGCCCCTGATCGACTATCTTTACTTCACTGTAATCAGATCGAAGCACATGATTGACATCACAGAGCAAAGTACACGGTACCATATACTTTTCAGCTATATCTTCAACAATACGCGTTACGGGACACGCATCGGCATCTACATATATTCTCATTGACGATCCTCCTCATCACAGTAAACATCAGCTGTATCACTTCGTCAATCCATAAAAAGGGCTGTCATCCTATGAATCCCATAGTCCGACAGCCCACACATTTAACTATTCGAAATATTACAGGAGTGCTTTCACACAAGCCTCAACCTCAGCCATATCAGCTGTCGGCTCGAAACGTGCTACAACATTTCCCTCACGATCGACAACAAACTTGGTGAAGTTCCACTTGATGTCCGGCTTGCTTGCCCAGTCCGGATCTGCTTCAGAGAACATCTTCTCCAGAAGCTCCTTGTACTGGTGAGGTCCGAAGCCTTCGAAGCCCTTCTGAGACTTCAGATATGTATAAAGCGGAAGCTCATTCTCTCCGTTTACATCAGACTTCTTCATCTGCGGGAATGTTGTGTTGAAGTGCATGGTGCAGAACTCATGGATCTCATCGTCAGTTCCAGGTGCCTGTCCGCCGAACTGGTTGCACGGAATATCCAGGATCTCAAGTCCCTGCTCATGATAGTTCTTATACAGTTCTTCGATCGGTGCATACTGCGGTGTGAAGCCACAGCCCGTTGCTGTGTTGACAACAAGAATAACCTTTCCCTTGTAATCAGCCAGGTTCAGCTGTTCACCTTTACCGGTTGTGATGGTGTAATCGTAGATCATGATCTTCCTCCTTGTGTATATTAATAATGTTTCGTCATATTATATTTTATAAAATGTAATATACATTACCCATAAATCATTTGCAAGTGTTTTTCTTATTTTAGCTCAATACACTCTTCCATCCTTCTTACAGCTTCTTCGATCCTGTCCTCCGGAATGGATGAATAGTTCACTATAAACGTCGTCCCGGGGTCCCTGATCTGTGTCTGCTTCAGGATATCCTCCAGCCCCGTGTACTCCTTCATCGACATCATACGCAGGCCCCTCTTTTTCAACGCAGCCACGAACTCAGTTCCGCTTACAGGAAGATCCATACTCATCAGAAAGTGCAGTCCCGCATTCTCCTCTGCGATATGCACGATATTCTTTAGCTTACTGTGATCGATCGTTCTCAGCAGAAGGTCCCTTCTTTTCCGGCTTGTATTCCTCATTCTGTTAATATGCTTCTCGAAATATCCCCGTGACTGGAAAAGCGCAAGCGTATACTGTTCAAATGTAGGAACCGGACACGCCGCATGTGCCATCTCTTCCCGGTACCTTTTCGCCAGTTCCGGCGGAAGCACCATATAACTGATACGTATTGTGGATGACAGGCTCTTGGTAAAAGTATTCATGTAAATGACTTTTCCCTCTGTGTCTATATCTGACAGCGGCGGCAGTATCCTGCCGTTTATCCTGAGCTCACTATCAAAATCGTCTTCAATAATGTAGCGGCCATCCTTCGCATTCGCCCAGTCGATCAGCTGTCCTCTTCGTGTGACCGGCATGGTTATTCCTGTAGGAAAATGGTGTGATGGTGTTACATGCACAACATCTGCTCCCGACTCTGTAAGTTCATCCGCTCGCAGTCCTTTTCTGTCGAGATGAATTCCTAGACATTTAACCCTGTAGGCATTACATGTTTCATACATGGTCCGATAACCCGGATCTTCTGTTGCATAGATCTTGTCATAACCCAGAAGACGGATCAGACGTCCGTACAGGTATTCGCTTCCGGCACCGATGATTACCTGTTCGGCTGTAACATTCGTACCACGAAAATCTCTCAAGTAGGATGCGATCGCTTCCCGAAGTATAAGTACCCCTTCTCCAGGAGGGTTTGTCATTAATTCATCCTGCATAGTTGACAGCACTTCCCTGCTGAGACGAGCCCATATGGAAAACGGAAAGCTCTCAGGATCGTTCTGATTACTTGTGAAATCCGCGAACCATTTCGTCTTTTCTGTCTCCGTTCTTAACTGACTCGACCCACGCACTTTTCCTGTCGCCTTTTCACTTGTCTTCTCATTGCCGGTCAAAATTCTGTTTCTATGCGGTAAAACTGAGAATTCAGCTACATAGTAACCGCTTCTCGGTCTGGCCTCCAGATATCCTTCTGTTACCAGCTGCTGATAGGCATTCTCTATGGTAATCGTGCTGATATTCAACTGCTGTGCAAATGCTCTCTTGGAAGGCAGCTTATCACCCGACTGAAGAATTCCACTCAGAACATCATCCCGGATCTTCTCATATAGCTGCTCGTACAGTGGCTGCGTCTGTGAATTATCGAATGTATAGGTCAACATATTTCGCACCTCATTCTGACTATATATAAATTGCTTATTCTGGATATTTCTTTATGGTCAATTATGATTATAATCTAATCATACATACGCGTAAAGTATCTGCAGAAAAGCTTCAACAAGGAAAACTACTGGGGAAAGGAATAAAACCTATGAAACGTATACTCACAATCCAGGATATCTCATGTGTCGGAAAATGCTCCCTTACCATAGCCCTGCCGGTCATCTCAGCCATGGGAGTTGAATGCGCAGTTCTCCCGACCGCGCTGCTCTCGAACCACACCATGTTCAAGAGTTTCACCTTCGATGATCTCTCAGATCAGATCTCTCCCATCATGGAGTGCTGGAAGAATGAAGGCATCACCTTCGATGCCATCTACACAGGCTATCTTGGCAGCGTTCAGGACATTGATCTTGTAAAAAAACTGATCGCTGATTTCAGCAACGATGAAACACTGGTATTTATCGATCCGGTTATGGCTGATAACGGAAAGCTCTACAGCAATTTCGATGATACCTATGTAAAAGCCAATACATCTCTGTGCGCAGCTGCTGATGTGATCGTTCCGAACCTGACTGAAGCCTGCCTGCTGACAGATACTCCATATCGTGAAGATATGACGATCGATGAGAAGAAAGAGCTTCTGTTAAAACTCTGCTCTCTGGGTTCTAAGACCTCAGTACTGACAGGTGTATCCATGGAAGAAGGCAAGACCGGAGTCCTCGGCTTCGACTCTGAAAAGAAAGAATTCTTCTCCGTACAGTCAGAACATATCGATGCTTCCTTCCACGGTACCGGAGATATCTTCTCCAGCGTAACAGTAGGTGCCCTTATGAACGGTCTTTCCTGGGAACAGTCCCTGCAGATCGCTGCAGATTATACCGGTGCCACCATTAAGGCAACTCTGGAGGATCCGAAGAAGCCATGGTATGGTGTTAACTTCGAACAGACTATTCCGCAGCTGATCAATATGCTCAGGGATGCCGGATGAATTTTAAGAACTGAAAAGCGCTGCTCCTGCGACATGTAAAGTCTCAGAGGCAGCGCTTTTTCCTGTCTTATTCTTTTGGTATAACTCTTTCGACTCCCAGGCTCTTCAGTAGTTCATCATCGACTCCTGTTCCATCCAGTCCCTTCTGTTCACGATAAGCCTTGATCTGAGCAGAAGTATTTTTTCCGATCAGACCATCCGGCGTTCCGCAGTCGAACCCTGCTGCATTCAGCGCTTCCTGAACCAGCTTATAGGTTGCCGCATCAGCGATTCCCAGGCTGTTCAGCAGTTCAATATCCACCAGCTTGCCTGATGAAAGCTTCTGTGCCGTACGGTAATCGGCGATCGCTTTCTTCGTCAGATCTCCGATCTTACCGTCCGCCTTTCCCAGGTCATAGCCATCAAGACTGTTCAACGTTGCCTGTACATTGCGGATCGTGTCCTCATCTGTGTATTCGACTGTCAACTCGGTTGCTGCTTCCGTGACTGCTTCGGTGACTGCTTCCGTTACCATTTCAGTGACTGATTCTGTTGTAGCTTCAGTACTCTCTTCAGTAGCCTTCTCTGTAATCACCTCTGTCGCTGCTTCTTCGGTTTCTGTCTCATCCGCTTTACTTTCAGTTTCGGGCGCAACCAGCGTTTCCGGACTGTCTGCAGCCGGCTTCTCGGTTTCTACTGTCTCATCACCCGGAAGTGCAACTGTCATATCACGCGCTTCGGCATTCTCGAAGGTACTGTTGTCAGCCGGATCTTCCTTCCATACCTTCAGATTAAACTCTGCCTTATCATCCGTCTTTCCTGCGTCCAGCCAGTTGATAATGGCATACGCATTCTTTCCCGGAAGCACCACCTGGCTCCATTCCATATCAGAACTTCTTCCGTCGAAAGCAACATCGTCCACATGAAAAAGAACCGTAGTATCGGACTGGTTCTCCATATATACCACTGAAGCAGGAATGCCATCCTCCAGAGCGGTGTTTTCTATAACAAACGGTGTCTCATTCCCTTCATTCGCGCCGTCAGTCACCACTTCGGATGCGCCTTCCACAATGTCACTCAAGTCACCGGTCTCCTGCTCAATATCTGTCCCGTCCAGCGATATGTTTTTCACTTCATTGCAGGAAAAAGTCTTTTCACCTGTTTCAGAATCTTCTGTATAGACCTGTACAAGCAAAGCTGCCTTGTGTACCTCTCCAATCTTCTCGAGGTCCAGTATCTCACTCGTCCAACTGAGTTTACCTTCCATGCTGCCGCCTGCCGCAACTGCCCAGGTAGAAGCATTCCAGTAATCGGATGCTGCCATGGTATCATTCAGCGCGGTTCTCGATACGGAAAAAATCACCGTTGTGTCCGTATTGTTCTCCAGATGAACATCACAATCGAATCCATCAGTGAGATCAGCGTCTGTTGAACTGACAGTCATCACAGTGTCACCATCAGTCAGTTCGACCGGCTCAAGCATATATGTCACAATGCCATCCGCATCATCTTCATCTGCACCTTCAGCAGGAAGTTCTGCTTCATCCAGAAGCATCTCTGTCACTAACTCATCTTCCTGTGCATAACATATGCTGCCTGCTGCCAGAAACGCACCGGTCATCATCATACCGGCCAATACTTTTGCTCCGTTTTTTGTTCTGTATTTCATAGGTCTGCCTCCCTTTCGGTTACATACTCCTATGTTAGCACAAAAAAACAGGCCTGTTTCTAAAGTTTCCTTAAGAAGCTGAAACAGTCCTGTTTTACAATATAAGTTATGCTATAGCGCTATTATCCTCCGGGTCAAGAATTCCTACTCTGCTGAGTACCTGTGTAATTTCTGATACAGGCATGATGTTCAGCCTGCTCTTTACTTCATCTGCCACATCATCCAGATCATCTACATTTTCTTCCGGGATAAAAACATCGGTAATACCGGCTCTCTGGGCTGCCATCAGTTTTTCCGGAAGTCCGCCGATCGGCATTACACCGCCGCGAAGAGAGATCTCACCGGTCATTGCAAAGTGCGGATCTACTGCCTTACCTGTAATAAGTGATGAAAGCGCAGTTGTCAGGGTTATGCCCGCAGACGGACCGTCCTTGGGAACTGCTCCATCCGGAACATGAATGTGCAGATCATTTTTCTCAAGCAGTTCTGCCTGTTCCGGGAACATAGACTTCACCATGCTCACTGCGATCTGTGCAGACTCCTTCATGACATCTCCCAGCTGGCCTGTAATGATCACCTTACCGCTGCCCTTCGTCAGCATGGTCTCGATAAAGAGAATATCTCCGCCGGCTGCTGTCCATGCAAGGCCTGTCACAACGCCCGGCTTCTTCTGAGCCAGGACGCGATCATGGTGGATCGGTCTCATATCGAGAAAGTCTCTCAGATTATCCTCAGTGACAATGCACTTTTCATTGTCACCGCCGACGATCTGCACAGCAGCTTCGCGGCACAAGGTATCCATACGCTTCTTCAGGCCGCGCACACCGCCCTCCATGGTGTAATCAGAGATGATCGTTCTCAGTCCCTCGTCTGTCACCTCCAGCTTATCTTCACTGATTCCCATTGCCTCCATGGCCCTGGGAAGAAGATGCTTTCTTGCGATCTGGAATTTATCTGACGGTGAATATCCCGGGAACTGAATGACTTCCATTCTGTTCAGAAGAGGCTCCGGTATGGTATCCAGGCTGTTGGCTGTGCAGATGAACATAACATTGGAAAGATCGTAGGGAACATTCATGTAATGATCCGTGAATGTAGCATTCTGCTCCGGATCCAGTACTTCCAGAAGCGCGGAAGCCGGATCTCCGTTGTAGGACATGGAAAGCTTGTCGATCTCGTCCAGAACCATGACAGGGTTCGCGCTTCCTGCTCTGCGGATACCATCCATGATGCGTCCCGGCATAGCTCCGATATAGGTTCTGCGATGACCTCTGATCTCAGCTTCATCGCGAACACCGCCCAGACTTACACGCACATATTTTCTGCCGGTTGCCCTGGCAATGCTCTGACCGATACTTGTCTTACCTGTACCCGGAGCACCTACGAACAGAAGGATGGAACCGGACTGTTTCTGTCGCAGATTCATGACAGCGATCTGCTGCAGGATTCTCTTCTTAACTTTCTTCAGGCCATAGTGGTCTTCATCAAGGATCTGCCTGGACTCATCAAGACTTGCAAACTTCTGCTCATCACTGTGCCAGTTGAGTCCTGTCACAAAATCAAGATAGTCATAAAGCATACCGTACTCAGGATTGTTCTGTCCCTCGGTCTGCATGCGATTGAGAACTTTGTCCGCTTCCTTGCGAGCCTGTTCGTTCATATCCGCTTCTTCGATCTTCTTCTTGAAGCGGGATACATCGGTTACATTCTCCGGATGAAGTTCGTCAAGCTCTTTCTGAAGGTATTCCATCTGCTTCTTGATGGCCATCTCACGGTATTTCTTCTGATGGTCTTCTTCCTGGGCGTTCTTGGCTTCGTTCGTAACCTTCTGTGCTTCGAGGAATTCATAGAGCATGTTTTCCATCAGTTCAGTACGTTTAGCGATGGAATCCTCGGCAAGCATTGCGTACTTATCTTCCGCACTGTTCATAAGTCTCGGAGACATGGCTGTCATGATCTCAGCAATAGAATTCCACTGCAGCACATAGTCATGGACCAGCGGCCCCCACTTTGCTTCAGCGACAAGCTCAAGGAGCTCTCCCTTGATCTTTTCCAGATGCTCTTTCTGCTCTGCAGCACTCATATCACCGATATCCGGTCTGGCAGAGATCTCGACTGACAGCTTGCCGTCATTGATTCTTGCGAGACTGTCAATGTTGACTCTGCTCTGTGTTCTTACTTTTACATAGCCGTTTTCTGTTGCCTCGATAACAGTTCCGGTGACACCGATGGGATATACATCCTCCTCAGTGATCTGATTTCTGCCCTTCTGCTCTTTCGTTGAAAGGAAGAGGACTCTGTCTCCATCCGCAGCAATGGACTGCGAGATCTCTTTATAGAAATCTGTCTTGAAATATATATCTACGTCCGGTAAAAGAACCGCATTGTATACAGGAATAATAATCATGGTATTTCCTCCCCGTTATTTCCACAGGACACGTGGTTTTTTCTAATGTTGTCAGCACTCTTTATATTCGAGTGCTAATGCAACGGTAAAAAGTATGGCTTCCGAAGAAGCCTTCTTTCCTTGACATTTGTCAAGTATTTGATAAGATAATAGCACTAGGGCTTACAACTGTCAAGACTAAATGTTGGACAATTGTCAAGGCTATCCCATTAATCGAAAAGAGAGACTTTATATGTATAGAGGCACGAATAAGACTGCAATTGAATCACAGCGCCAGATCACGGATGCTCTGCTGCGCCTGCTCCAGGATAAACCCTTTTCACAGATCAGCATCTGCCAGATCTGCAGAGAAGCCGGTATCTCCAGACAGACCTTCTACAGTCTTTTTGAATCCAAGGAAAACGTCATTTCCTATGAGCTGGAAAATAATTACTGCATGTCTCTGACCGGAGAAGTGGAAAGTGTTTCAGAAGACACATGTGAAAGCATCGCACCATGTGCCTGCAGCACATTCTCCCTCAAGGAGATCTGCCGCTACTACAGCGACTATATCAGAAGCAATCGTGCATTCATCACTCTTCTCACGGAGAATGATATGATCGACTGCATGTATGACAGCCTGCTGGAATGCTTCCTGTCCTGCGATGGTTTCCTGGCGGAAGGAACTGAACTGGACAGATCCTTCGGCGCCAATTTCCTGGCCGGTGGTATCACGGGTGTTGCAAGGTGTTATTGCAGCAAGGACAGCACTGAAGCGGATGATGAAGACGGAACTGCTCTGGAAGAACTTTTATATTCCCTGCTTTCCGGCAAATATTTTGAATAAACACTTATTAAGGGGTATCGCACTGAATGCGGTACCCCTTTCTTTCACCTTTTAACTGTTACTTTGACCTTTGCGAATGCACCATTCTGAGCATATACATAGATCGTACACTTACCGGTTCCGACAGCCTTGATCTTTCCGCTCTTCGAAACGGTCGCCACCTTCATATCTGATGACTCATATGACAGGCCTCGATGTTTTGCGACTTTAACCTTACCGGATTCTGATATAGCTTTTGCCTTGATTTTGGTCGTCTTCTTTATCTTCAGTGTTACTTTGCTGCTGCCTGATGTAACCTTCTTTACATTTCCTTTTTTACCACCCTTAGTAGCAACATGGATGGCCTTGGATCTAGCCAGAACATTCCCTCTTCCGTCAACAGCTGCCACGATATACTTGTAATAAGTATTCTTCTGCAGTTTCTTCTGCGTGATCGTCGTGCCGGTCTGTTCCGTATATTTCCTGTAGGCTTGTCCACATTTATTCTGGTAAATAACGTACTTGACTGCTCCTCCTACTCTCTTCCAACCGATTTTTATACTGTTCTTAGTTACTTTCTTAGCTTGCAGCTGAAGTAAAGCAAAGCTGCTGTCCGGTATGTCTTTTTCACCTGAGACAGACAATATCTGAGCCTCAACTATACTCGCTTCGTCTGCTGCAGGTATCGGTTCGGGAAGTTCTTGTGGCGGCGTTATAACAGGAGGCGGTGTAATTTCTGGGACTACAGGTGCCGCATCGATCGTAATACTCAGTTCCTTAGTTACGTAATCAGCGTTGTTTGCAGCTTTCACCTGGAAAACCGAAGTGCCTTCTGTTGTTGGCGTTCCGCTGATGGTATCTCCACTCAGCGTCAGCCCGGCAGGAAGACTACCTGTTTCAATCGTCCATGTAATCGGCGCATCACCTGTTGCTGAAAGGGTCTGGCTATATGAAGTTCCCACCATGCCATCCTGTAGAGCTTCAGACGTAATGTCAGGCGGCAAAGCCAATACGTAAAAGAATCTGAATGATATCATACTTGATATTGAACTATAGTATTTCCAGTATTCTGTTGTTGTCCAGGCATATATTTCACGATCATCAAAATATTGCACAAGCTTATAATGACCTTCTTCTTTTCCGAAAAAAAGAACATCCTGATCCAACAGCGTGTTGCTCTTCTTGAAGCTTGCTAACGCTTCTTCCGCGCTTGCGAATTGCTTAATATAAGGCGGTTCTTCAGTATCTTTTGTGATCTGCAGCCAGGAATCCTGAACATCTGTCGCAGATGCCTGCGCAGACATTATTCCACAGATGAATATAAAGATGACGATTACAGCAATCAGATTACTATGTTCCTTTGTCTTATTCATTCACTACCTCCTTTTCTATCATTTTTACCTTTATAGTCTCAGAACAATTCTCTTTTCATATTGTATGCTCAATATATTCATCATTCGCACAAATATCTGACATCTTTACAGCTTAACAATACTGTGCTTTTACGATAACGTCAAATGAAAAAAGCAGGATCAACTGGCATCAAACCAGCTGATCCTGCTTTGTCTCTGACTCGGCTCTTCTTAACGTATCGTATATTTTTCTATCAGGTCAGCAGGATACTTGCCATCCAGCTCTGTCTTCGCGACAAGACGGAAGCCTTCATAATGGAAGTTCGGCATCGTTGCACAACTCATCAAGGTGTAAGAATCCGGATTAAGATTAGATGCCCCGAAAATGACTCCTTTCGGAATCACAACCATCGGCTGACATCCTTCGCCAAGGCCAAGGTCCTGATATGTGACTGAACCATCTTCGCTAAGGCAATAAATCCTTACTCCGCATCCCTCGTGGTAATACCAGATCTCTTCGCAATCGATCACATGCAAGTGTGAGATCTCTTCTCCCGCAAGCAGGAAGTATATTGTTCCACCCATCACCCTTCCATCATCAGATGTTCCGTATGTGGACGGTGCCTGGTAACACTCTTTAAACCATCCGCCTTCCGGATGCTGCTCCAGTCCTAAACGGGTGATCCATTCGTTTGCATTTGACATTTTAGTATCCTTCCTTAAAGTTCACTCAGTATTTTATCCAACGCTGCAAGCGCATCAAGATCAACGATATGATCACACAGATCGATCGTAGCAGAACAATCACTGCTGTTCTTGATCTTAACGTCGCCTGCATCCAGTAGATCAGCGTAATCGACATCTGTACCAGGAGCAATCATCTTTGACACTGTGATTTCTCCATCTTTTCCGTAACTATATATCCAAAATCGCTTTGCTTCTTTTTTCAGAATTGGTTTTATCATTAATTTTGCTCCGTTTCTCATCTACGTTTCTTCTCTGTATCTTTTATATAGTAGTCCAAGGGCAACGAAATCTAAGCAGATAGTTATCCCATTTACAACAGCTGCAAGATCATTGTCATGATACAGGTTAATTATCATTGAAACAATCCAGCACAGAGCTGCGGTACCAAGCCCAATCATTGCAACCATACGATATTTCTTTTTCTCACTGCGCTGCTCCAAAGCCGTTTCAATAACCTGGTCTGTATTCTCTCCACGCTTTCCCGTAATCAGCTCATCGGTTGTGATTCCCATCATCTCACTTAATCTGATCAGATTATCTACATCAGGAATTCCCTTATCATTTTCCCATTTCGTAATTGCCTGCCGGGAAACATTTAATTTTTCTGCAAACGCATCCTGTGACATATTATTCTCTGTTCGATATCCCTTTATTCTTTCTCCCAAAGTCATATCTACCTTGCCCTCCCTGGCTAATGATAGGTTCATTTTAATTGAACGCTAATATGCCACGCCATATATCACTGTTTACATGGCTGCTACTTATCGTAGCATTGCGTATGTTATCAATCTCTAGTCCTCGTCATTCAGCTGCTTCTCAATTTCATTAAGCGTTTTAAAGAACCGCTGTGTCGCTATCATCGGTCCAAAGCAAAAACATCCCAGCACATTCCACCAGAACATGTGCTTCCAGGACGTATGACTTCCCGTAATTCCCATATCCCTTGCTTTTTCTTTCAGCTCTTCAGCAATCCTTGCCATCCAGACCAGGGTATATATAAAAAGGGTCGGAATGCCAAGCAGATAAGCTTTCCAGTATGGCATAACCTTATGCCCTACTACCTCTTCCAACTCATCCTGCAAGCCTCCAAATGGCATGTATAACAGGAAAAATAAGCCGGCTGTAAAGAAGTCAATAAATCCCAGCCAGAACCCAGGCCGATCCGTATGTTTAAATTTCATCTCTACTCCCACTCTATAACCTATTACAGCAGGTCAAAAATACTCATCTGCCCATCGATCCAGGACTTCTGCTCGGCCTCATGAACCACATCTCCCGGCTCCTCGTGCCCAATCAGAAACGGTGATTTCGGATCATGTCTTCTGTAATTCGCCCGCACGATCTCCTGATCATAATTAGCGTAGCAGTATCTGCATTCATGCAGACATGTATTATAGGCACCGATATCGCCGCCCAGCAGACAATTACAGCCTTCTCTTGCCATCGGCTTTTTCGGCACTCGAAGATGGGTACCGATTGCCTCCTCGATGACACTCTGGCTGAAGCATCCATCAGCATCAACGTTGCCACCTGCCAGCTCCGCATTCTCCAGACACAGATGTATCCGCATCCCATATTTCTCTGCAGTCTCGGAAAAGGAATTGATCAATTCTCTCTGCGCCGCCTTACTCACTGCTCTGACTTCAGGAAAATTTCTCTTCGTCTTCTCATACAGGTCAATAAAACTGACTACGCACTGCTCCGTTGAACCGGCCAGTTTGCCTGCCATCTGTTCAAATGCATTCTTATGAAATTCCACATCATATTCTTTCAACAGGAACACCGGATCATATCGCCAGCTCATTGCCCGCTTTCCCACGATTTCAGAAAGCTTCCTGAAATCCTCTATGACTTTATTCACTGCCGGTACTCCAGGCTCAATGTCTCTCCCATAAGGTGTAATAGTCACATGCCAGAACTGGCGGAAAGCATCCAGTTCATGGAGACGTCCAAGCATAGGTCCCGGATTTTTCGTACAGAAGGATAATACATCCACCACTTCAGGATCCAGACGGTATCTCGTCACCTGCTGTGGGTTATATGGATTGCGAACGCACACATATCCTTCCCTTATTCTATTGAAAAACCACTCACTGAAGAATGCCGGAATATCGGTTCTGCTTCCTGTATTGATGATCATAATTTTACTCCTTTGCCTTTCCAGTATACCATGTTCCTGCTCTCGTTACTTCTCTCAAATACAGTGCACCTTTGTGTAGTTTCAGTGAAAATGCTCTCTCCTCCGGCACATTCGTGATACAATAGAGATAAAGTGGAACGCATATAAAGGGCGTGAGGGAAAGGAGAATTTTATGGGATTTTTAGTAACATTATTATGTGGAGCAATCGCAGGCTGGCTTGCAGGAACCATCATGCATTCCAATAACGGACTGATCATGAACATCATTCTCGGTCTTGTCGGCGGTGTTGTCGGAAGCGCAGTCCTGGGCATCATCGGCATCAGCAGCAACGGTATGATCGGCGGTATCCTGGTATCCGCATTCGGAGCCTGCATTCTGATCTGGCTCTTCGGAAAAAAGAAATAATTCAGCACATTCATAAAGAGGCTGTCATGCTGAGTATTTACGAAACAAATGTAAATACTCAGCACAACAGCCTCTTTTTATATAATCCCATACATTCTCGCACGTTTACTGCAGAACGTCTGCTCTTTCCCGCAAAACAGTTCGAACCGATTTATCTGTCCTTAGTGATATATGTATGCATAGTCGCATCCATTCCCAGCGCACCGAGCGGTGCTGTTATTACGATAGCTACTACCGCCATGGTAAGCACTGTATTACCGCAGGCAAGTCCCATAGCAAGAGGAACTCCACCGATCGCAGCCTGAACAGTTGCCTTCGGAAGCTGTGAGATCAGACAGAATACGATCTCCTTCGTGTTCAGACCGGTTCCCAGAACAGAAATCAGTGTACCGATCTCTCTGAAGATAAGTCCGATAACCAGCATCATAACCATTCCCATGCCGGCATTCGTTACGTACGAGATGTTGACGGTCGAACCAACGAGCACGAACAGGAATATCTCAGCTGCTACCCAGAGCTTACTGAATTTTGCAGAAAGTCTCTTCGATACCTTCGGTAATTCCATATTGATCATGATACCCATGGACATTACTGCAAGAAGTCCCGAAACCGGCGCCATTCCTTCCAACCAGTAAAGCAGCATACTGAAAGCCATGATGATCGTTACTTTCAGGGAATCTCTTATGTGAACATGTGAGAAATAGAAAGCCAGGCCGAAACCTAATACAGCTCCAAGCAGCGCCCCCAGAATGATCTCTTCCGGAATTCTCAGGAAGCTCGCAGCATTCAGTTCTCCTCCCGCTTCAAGTCCTACAAGTGTCGTAAATAACACGATAACATAGATGTCATCGGCACTGGCACCTGCAATCAGCATCTGAGGAATGCCTTTCTTCACGCCATATCCATCATCGATCATCTTCGTAAGTCTCGGTACTGTAACCGCAGGTGACACAGCTCCCATTACAGCTCCCAGGATCGCCGCCTGAAGAACTGTTACACCCATGATCGCAGGTGCGAACCATACGAAAGCCAGAAGCTCCAGAGTTGCAGGTACGAAACACAGCATCACTGCCGGTCTTCCTATTCTCTTCAGATCAGTGATATCCAGGGACAGACCTGCCTTGGCAATGATAATGATCAGGGCGATCTTACGCAGATCTCCCGACATATCCATAACTGCCGGATCCAGAATGTTCAGCGCATAAGGTCCGAGAATGATGCCGGCAATCAGCATACCGATGATGTGCGGCAGATGGATTCTGGAACAAAGCCATCCGATCGTCAGACCCAATAAAATGATTACTCCGATACTAAATAACATATCTTCCTCCTTGTTATATGAGGGGTATTGACGCAAAAAAAGCTGGCAACCCCTGCCTATAGTAAGCAGATGTCATCAGCTATCATCAGCGGTTCGGATCAAATCCCGGGAGACGTCATTCCCAACTCATAAAGTATGCCCCATCTTAACCGCAATAGCAAGCACTTTTCCAGCGTTTATTTTTCCTTTTATGAAAAAGAAGGACCGGCGCTTTAAGCGCCGGTCCCATATATGCTGCTGTGCCTTCCGCAGCCGATATTTAGCTAGTAAACGTATTAATTATTTACCAAGCTGGCAATCGTTGTTACCAGAGTCAGATGTGAACATCTCGAGCATGTTGATCGGGTCGTCATAGTCTGCAAGCCAACCTTCACGAGCAACGTCGAAGTTACCCTGCTTACGGTCGTTCAGGAATGTCTGCCAGTCTTCAACAGAGATCTCCATATCGATACCAACCATAGCGAAATCCTGCTGGATCGCCTGAGCGATACCCTGGTGACCAGTACCTTCGTTGGTCAGGTAGTTGATCTTGATCGGAGTCTCTTCAGAAAGCATTCCGTTCTCGTCGAACTCATAACCAGCTTCCTCAAGAAGAGCGATAGCTGCTTCTGTGTCAACATCTGCCGGATAGTAACCTACAGCTTCCTCGTTCGGGAATGTGTAGTCGTCATCATTAGCCTTGAACTCGCCGCCCTGGCCGTCGCTCATATCAGCCGGGATGTAGGAAGTTGCAAGTTCCTGCTCAGTCTGGCCGATTGTGTCGATGATGTACTGACGGTCGATCAGCATGGAGAGACCACGACGCATAGCGCTTGCCTGTTCCGGAGTCTTTCCTTCGAACATCTCAGAGTTTACGTTGAATGCAACGTAGTATGTACCCAGGTTCGGAGCTACGTTGAAATCTGCAGTCTCTTTCAGGTTGGAGATCTCATCGTTCGGTACTGTATCAGCATAGTCGATGTCGCCTGACTGATATGCAGCAAGGATAGCTGTATCATCAGCACTCAGCATGAAGTGAAGCTCATCAACTGTTACGTTCTCAGCATCGTAGAAGTTCTCGTTCTTTACATAAACCATGGACTCGTTGTGGTTCCACTCTTTCAGAGTGTAAGCACCGTTAGATACGAAACCGGCATCCTGTGTCCATGCACCCGGGTTGGTCTCCCAGTCAGCAGCTGCCTCAACAGAAGCCTGCGGTACCGGCATGAATACCGGGAATGCAAGAAGGCTCATCATGTACGGGCACGGAGCAACCAGTGAGAATGTGATTGTTGTGTCATCAACAGCTTCAGCAACAAGTGTACCGTCATCGTTCTTCTGGAATACGTCATACAGGTAAGCGTAGTCAGAAGCGGTATTCGGGTTGTTAGCTCTCTGCCATGAATATACTACATCGTTAGCTGTCAGAGCAGAGCCATCACTCCACTTCAGATCAGATTTCATCTTGATTGTGTACTGTGTACCATCTTCAGAAATCTCCGGATCTCCATCAGCAAGAGCTGCAACGATGTTGCCCTCTGCGTCTGATGTGTACAGACCAACGAATGTATTAGCTGCAAGGCAAGCACCATCAACAGATGTGTTCAGATGCGGGTCAAGATGATCCGGCTCAGAAGCAAGGTTGATGTTAAATACATCCATGTTAGCTCCGTCTTTCTGAGAGTACATGAAGTACTTTGTACCGAAGATTGTAGCGAAGTCACCGGTGATGCCTTCTCTCTTCAGATACAGGTCATTGTAATAGTAGATCGGAAGAACTGCTCCTGTCTCCATGAGCATATCCTCTGCCTCGTGCATCTTAGCTTCACGATCAGCAAGATCAGTATCAACACGAATCTCATCGATCAGAGCGTCATATGCAGTCCAGTCCGGTGCATAATCCTTAGAAGCAAGTCTGGTTCCTTCAGCTGCCTCTGTTGTAGCTTCAGCAAGTGCCGGAGCTGCAAGACCAAGTACCATAGCACTTGTAAGTGCCATAGCCATAGCTTTTCTATTCATAAGTTACCTCCCTAAATTTTAAAGTGCGAAAACGACCCAGGCACAGAGTCTTTTCCGCAAGTTCTGGGTCTATTTTACTAAAAAAGCAGCCTATTTGCAAGGCTGCCTTAAAATTACGATTGTATTTTATTAAATATCCGAAAATCTTATGTGATTTACTTGTTCCAGCAAGCCACCATATGACCGTTGCCTCTCTCAGTAAGAGACGGGCATTCAAGCTTACACTGCTCAGTTGCATAACGGCATCTGGTACGGAACGGGCATCCTGTCGGCATGCGAAGCGGGCTGGGAACATCACCCTCCAGTACGATACGCTTGCTCTCTCTTGCCTTGTTCGGATCCGGGATCGGAACCGCTGAAAGCAGGGACAGAGTATACGGATGCAGCGGATGTGCATTCAGCTCATCAGCATCTGCGATCTCAACGATCTTACCCAGATACATAACTGCGATACGGTCGGAAATGTGATGTACAACAAGCAGGTCATGGGCGATGAACAGATATGTTACACCGAGCTTTTCCTGCAGCTCTTCGAACATATTGATTACCTGTGCCTGAATGGATACGTCGAGTGCAGATACCGGTTCGTCACATACGATGAACTTCGGATCCACTGCCAGCGCGCGGGCAATACCGATACGCTGTCTCTGACCGCCGGAGAACTCATGAGCATATCTTGTTCCATGCTCAGCGTTCAGTCCTACCAGCTCCATCAGATGCATGACCTTGTCGTGTCTCTCGGCCTTGCTGGTATACAGCTTGTGTACATCCAGCGGCTCGCCGATGATATCTTCGACTGTCATACGCGGATCCAGTGATGAATACGGATCCTGGAAAACCATCTGCATCTCCTTGCGCAGACGATCGATATTGTGCTTGGTAACAAGCTCGCCATCGAAGCGGAATTCACCGCTAGTCGGCTCATATAAGTGAAGCAGGGTTCTTCCTACAGTAGTCTTACCGCATCCTGACTCACCTACCAGGCCAAGTGTCTCACCCGGTTTAATATTGAAGCTTACACCGTCAACTGCCTTCAGCGGAGTTGTCTGGAAGAAACCAGTCTTGATAGGAAAGTGCTGCTTCAGATCTTTGACTTCAACAAGATATTCACTTTTACGATCAGTGCTCATCTGTCTGTGCCTCCTCTCCTGAAGCTTCCGCTTCCATCATCTTCTTCACATTCATCCAGCAGGAAGCGAAATGGCCATCCGGCATCTGCATCTCTTCCGGAATCTCTTCCAGGCAGATCTTCATGGCATTCTCACATCTCGGGCAGAATGCGCAACCCTTGGGCATAGCCAGAAGGTTGATCGGGGTTCCGGAGATCGGAACCAGCTTTTCTTTCATGTTATCAACGTTCGGGATGGAACGAAGCAGACCCTTGGTATACTCATGAGCCGGACGATAGAAAATATCGTCTGCGGTTCCTCTCTCGCATACACGTCCGCCATACATAACGATGATCTCATCGCACATGGTAGCGATAACGCCAAGGTCATGTGTAACGATAATGATCGCCATACCCAGCTGCTTCTGAAGATCTTTCATCAGTTCAAGGATCTGAGCCTGAATAGTAACATCAAGCGCTGTTGTAGGTTCGTCCGCGATCAGGATATCCGGTTCACATGCCAGCGCCATAGCGATCATAACACGCTGACGCATACCGCCTGACAGCTCATACGGATACTGATGGATACGTTTTTCCGGCTCGTTAACGCCTACCATTCTAAGAAGCTCGATGGATCTCTCTGTAGCCAGCTTCTTGGTGTTGTAGGTCTCGGAGTGAAGAAGCAGCGCTTCATTCAGCTGCCAGCCTACTGTGAATACCGGGTTCAGGGAAGTCATCGGGTCCTGGAAGATGATACTGCACTTCTCACCGCGGAAAGCTTCCATCTGAGCCTTACTGTAGTCCAGAATGTTTTCACCCTTATAGAGGATCTTACCGTCTACTACTTTACCTGTGTCAGCCAGGATCTGCATGATGGAGTAAGCTGTTACGGATTTACCGGAACCTGACTCTCCTACTACACCTAGGATCTTGCCTGCATCCAGATTGAAGGAAACACCGTTGACTGCTTTTACCTCACCCTTATCGGTAAAGAAGGAGGTGTGCAGGTTCTGAACGCTCAGAACAGGTGTGTTGTTGTTATTATTATTTGTCATAGTTTCTTTCGCCATTTCGATCCTCCTTACTGTCTCAGCTTCGGATCGAAGGCGTCTCTCATAGCGTCACCGATCAGGTTGAATGCAAGAACAACAAGTACGATCATAGTTGCCGGGAAGAAGAGCTTCCACGGGTAGGACTGCATACCGGAACGGGCAGCACTTGCCAGAGAACCCAGAGACGGCATCGGGAGAGCTACACCCAGACCGATGAAGGACAGGTAAGACTCTGTGAAGATCGCTGACGGGATCTGCTGAGCTGTAGCAATGATGATGACACTGATACAGTTCGGGATAATGTGCTGACGGATGATTCTGCCCGGCTTAGCTCCGATGGAACGTGCTGCCAGTACATACTCATTCTGCTTGATGGTAAGGATCTGTCCGCGGACAAGTCTTGCCATACCGCACCAGTACAGAAGTCCAAATACGATGAACATAGATACCATGTTGGTACCAAGCTTACCGATGACCGGTACACTTGAGAAGTCCATGGTCTCTTTGAATACTACGGAAAGAAGAATGATGATCAGAAGATCCGGAATGGAGTAGATGATATCTACTATTCGCATCATGATCAGGTCGACTCGACCGCCCATGTATCCCGACACAGCACCGTACAAGGTACCGATAAAGAGAACCATGATGCTGGCGAATACACCGACCAGGAATGATACTCTGGTTCCGTATACAACACGGATGAAATAGTCACGGCAGAGTTCGTCTGTACCCATGATATGCGGGAACAGTTTCTCGCCTGTTTCTTCCATGTACTGCTGTTCAAGCTGTGAATACTCGAACGGTTTCAGATTGGCTGCTCTCTTATCACGAACCATCTTGCCGTTAACGTTTACAGTAATGATTTCTTCATAGCTGTACGGTACGACACGCGGTGCGATGATCATAAGCGCGATAACGAGAAACAGAATTACCATACTGATAATAGCAAGCGGGTTGTGGAAAAGCTTTCTCAGACCATCTTTCAGGAAGGTGGTAGACTCAGCCATGACATCCTGCTGTCTCTTCTCTTCGTCCGTGGCCTTCTCGAATTTCGCCATATCCAGCTGCAGGCTCATCGGACGTTTCTTAGGAGCCGGGATGTTATTATTTTCTGCCATAATGATCTCTTCTCCTTTCATTAGTCCAGTGAGATGTGCGGGTCAACCAGCTTGTAGATGATATCGCAGAGCAGGTTAGCCGCTACCATAAGTGCTGCCAGGAAGATCGTGGTACCCATGATCATGGTGTAGTCACGGTTGGTGATACCGTCAACGAACTTGGAACCAAGACCGCCGATGGTGAAGATCTTCTCAACTACCAGTGAACCTGTCAGAATCGCTACTGTCATCGGTCCTACATAAGTGATGACCGGGATCAGGGCGTTTCTGAGGGTATGGATGAAGATTACCTTCAGCGGCTTTACACCCTTCGCTCTGGCCGTACGAACATAATCCTGTCCCAGTACATCCAGCATGGATGTCTTGGTAAGTCTTGTAATGTAAGCCATCGGCGGCAGGGAAAGCGCGATTACCGGCAGAATAACATTGTTGCTTGACGGGCTCCATACCGGAATGATCTGCAGCTGAATGCAGAAGATGTACAGCAAGTAAGTTGCCATAACGAAACTCGGCATCGCAGTGAACAGAGTTACGAAGAAGACGATCACACGGTCAGGCCATTTGTTTCGTTTCAGTGCGGCAATACTGCCTAGTACGATTCCGACAATCAGAGCGACGATCATCGCCATACCACCGATTCTTGCGGAAACCGGGAATGACTCACCGATGATCTGGGTGATGCTTCTTCCGTTTTTCAGAGAAACACCAAGGTCACCGTGTGCAAGGTTCTTCATATAATTTCCGAACTGCACGATTACCGGCTGATCGAGTCCGTAACGTTCGTTAAGGACCTTCATGACTGCCTCTGATTTTGCTTTTTCTCCATTGAACGGTCCGCCCGGGATCGCATTCATCAGGAAGAATGTAATAAAGCAGACCAGAAACAGTGTCAGAATAGCCAGCAGAACACGTTTTACTATGTACTTAGCCAATTCTTTATCCTCTCTTTACCTTTATTTTACTTCTTTTTACTTTAGCACTGCGCATTCCTAAGTAAAAGCGCAGACTTTCATTTTAATTTTTTCCCAACCTGATGTCAAGTCGGCCGATTACCCTTAAATATTCTGAACTTTACCGCCGAGAAGCTTGGCAACATCATCTTTCTCATAAGTAACGGAGCTTACCCCTTCTGTCTCGATCAGATACAGTGCATGCGCTGCCAGATGTTCAGCTGCCTGCTCCAGATCTCGTACACCCGGATAAGCTGCGTAGCGATCTACTACTTCGCCTACTGCCTCATCTGTTACGATGCACTCCTCCGCTCTCATCTCCATTCTCTTGAGAATCTTGGGAAGAGCGAACCTTGAAAAGATGATCTTTTTCTCATCCCTTGTGTAGTCCGGAATATCGATCACAGCGAAACGTGTCATAAGCGGCTCACTGATGCGCTGCTTTTCGTTCGCAGTGGCGATCGGATAAACACCGTTGGTCGGGATCATGCACTCCATGTAGTTGTCTGTGTAACCCAGATTGTCGAGAAGGGTAAGCAGTGTATCTGCAGGATTACCTGTGTTATCCTTGGAGTCTGCTTTATCCAGCTCATTGATAATAAGAACAAGATTGGACTCTCCTGCGTGTCCGAAGGCTTCCATAATACTGCCTGGTTTAGCGTTCGCATATACACGGCTGGTACCTGCGAGCTGCTCCGGATCATGAATGGAACTCATATCGAGGGTCATCCACGGCAGCTGAAGAATTCTTGCAACTGCATATGCCACCTGGCTCTTACCTGTTCCGGCAGGACCTACAAGAAGAAGACCGTAAGCCGGAAGTGTATGTGTTCTATTGATCTGGATAATCGTCTCGATGATTCTCTGCTTTACGGACTCCATTCCGTACAGCTCTTCATCAAGAATCTCTCTTGCTCTAACCGGATCGATGGAGGCAAAATAGGAATCTTTCCACTGGATGCTCAGCATGATAGACAGCGCTCTAAGAGCATGTCTTCTCTCCTCAGGGCTTACCTCATGGGACTTGGCAACTGCAAGGTTGCGTTTCGCCCATTTCAGAATATACGGCGGAAGGGTACTTCCTGCTACACTGATAAAGTCAGTGATACTCTGAATACTGGTAAGCTTCATATCATCGCCGGATACTTCTGTGTCCTCATCCGGCTCTTCCTGTGGCGGCGGAGATGCCAGCAGTCTGTCGATCGCGTACTGAAGGAAACCGTCTGCTGCGGAAAGCTTAGTCTCTCCTCCTGCCTCAACTTCCTTGATCTTGTAGATCGCATAGCCCTCTTCCGTATCCGCACCCGAGAGTCTGACCCTGATCTTGTTCTCGCCGATCCAGGTCAGAAGGTCTACGAATCTGAGATCGATGCGAAGGATATCTGCTGTCAGGCTCTTTCCGTTTTCTTCGAACATAAAGTCCGTATGTCTGTGCGGATTGTTGAAGACACCGGTCGTATGATGCTTTAACTTGCCGTCTGAATTGTCCAGCACCATGATAGGCGCTTCCGGTGATGCCTGCGGGCTGGATGAACTGAATGTTGTATAGGTTATTCTTCCGTTATTGCCGCTCTCTTCGGTCTTCGGCACAGAGTCAAAATCAAATACCATATATCGCTCCTTAATACTGTATATATATGCTGAATGTCCGCTGTCTGAGAGGTTTTGTCTCTCGAAGGCGTACAGAGATATTCTACCACTTATGCCACTTTACTGCCATAAAATTTACGGTTACTGAAAAACATTGAA
>R21__coassemble_722_pt1 | contig 25841 bp, 25 predicted proteins | sample R21__metabat2_low_PE_028 | metagenome-assembled genome bin R21
GCATTATTCCTCCTTTCCGGCACCTGTTGCCATTAGGCCCGGTCCATCGTCAGGCAGCGTCATCACCACGGAAGTTCCCTGCCCCTGCTCGCTTCTGATGGACAGACCATATTGCTGCCCATAGTTCAAGCGAATTCTCTGGTTGATGTTATAAAGGCCGATGCTGCTGCGATCGTTGAAAAGTCCCTTGGCTTCCAGTCCTTTTCGCAAATGTTCCAGCTGCCCGCGGTCTATTCCCCCGCCATTGTCATTGACGGTAATCAGCACTGTGTGTTCCGTTGTCCGTTCTACAGCGATGTTGACATAGCCTTTATCCGCCACCTTTTCCAGTCCATGGGTGACAGCATTCTCTACAATAGGCTGCAGCATCAACGGAAGGATCGGGAACTGTGCCGGATCCACATCCTCGCTGATATAAAAGTTCCAGTTGACCCTGTCTCCGAACCGCAGCTTCTGAATCTCCAGATAATTCTCGACATGCTCCAGTTCCTCCGCAAGGGTGGTCGTTGTCCGCTCCGTATTCTCCAGCACATAATGCATGATCTTGGACAGGATCTTGATGGATCTTGAGACATCCTTACTGCCGCCGAGCACTGCCTGCATGCGGATCGTTTCCAGTGTGTTGTAGAGGAAATGCGGATTGATCTGGCTGGACAACATCTTGAATTCCATCCTCTGCTGGGCATTCTCCAGCTGCTGCTCTCTGATCTGTGTCTCGTAATAGTTCTTTTCTTTCTCGCGGATCTGCTCGGACATGGTCACCAGATCATCGAAGGTCTCCGTCAGTTCATCGTTTCCCTTCACACTCTGAATGATGTCATAGTCGCCTTCGCTGGCACGATGCATGGCATCCCGCAGTGCCGTCACCCTTCTCGAAAAGTGGAAGGCATATCTGTTGATGATCAGCAGCGGTCCCATGATGGACAGAATAATGACCAGCATGAGTACCTGGCGCAGGGCTCTGATCTTTTCCAGGCTCCAGGAATTGGCTGTCATCACATAAAAACGGTCCGGAACCTTGTAGGAGGCGAAGCTGCTTGCAGAAGCTGTAACTTTATCTCCGTTTAATTCCATGGTACCCAGAAAACTGTAGACATCTCCTGCCGAATAACTGAGCGGAAGAGGCTTATCTACCTCATCCAGCTCTGATGCAAAGAAGCAGGGTTCATCCCCGACACCTGCATAGATGACACTGTCATTTGTCAGAAGGCGGTTTCTCAGATAGTTCATGCTGATGGTGATGACCAGATAAGCTCTGGTCTTATCCGATCCGGTGTTGATCTTTCTGATGAGGGTCAGTTCATATTCTTTCTGACTCTGCACTCTCTCACTGTGGGTGCAGGTCCACATATCCCACCGCTCGTCTCCGATCTTCTGATACCACTCGTACGCGTCCAGGCCGGCTTTCGCGTAATGGATCATGGTATTCTCCGGAATGGCCTGATTGTCGGTATAGATACCGATAGTCGATATGGCAGCTGTACTCTCGTGCAGGGAAGTCAGGGCCCTGCTCAGGGAATTGTACTTGTCTCTGTCCGATGACAGATAGTATTCCTCCCCCAGAAGGTCTCTGTATGCCTGGACTGAAATGATCGGTTCGCAGCTTGTGTACATAGAGGATGTCACATCGAAGAGAAGAGACTTTACGCGGGTCGTCTCCGCTTCGACCTGGATCTGTATATGGTCCTGCAGACTGCTGATCAGAGTGATAGCTGTATACAGACTTATGGCCAGAATCGGAAGTATGACACTGACGATAAATACCGTCAGAATCTGCCCTCTGATTCCGTGCTTTTTATTACGTAACTTCTTCAACTATTTCTAGCCTCACATATGGCCTGATATCTGGCCTGCGCATTCTCCATATCGACAGCAAGAGCTTCTTTGTATCCCAGCCGTATCAGTACAGACTGCATCTCCTGCAGCATCTCCTCGAACTCTTCGTCGCTCTCAGCGAATACCATGCTCCAGGAACTGTCTATAATAGTCTGTCTGCACTGTTCACGAATGGTACTGATCGATGCGGTATCCGGAGTGCTCTCCCACACATTTCCGGGTACAACAGTGATCTTTCCCTGCTCCTTAAAGTAATCGATTGGAAGGAGCGTCGTGTCATAAAACTTGCACCACTCTTCCTGGACTGTATTCTGTGTCTTCTCGCGATAGTCGTCCCAGCGCATATAGCAGTATGGGACTCCTCGTTCCGGGTCCTCCCCATGGAACGCAGTTGCTTTATAGTTGAGCTGAGAGATACCGCCGCTCCAGGTTCCGCCGCCCCACTCTTCCGGCACGGCCAGATCTTCCTTTTTCTCCACAAATGCTCCGTACCCGAATTCCGTCAGAACCGGTTCGTCGTTCTCCATGGTCCAGGTGAGTCCTTCAGGTCCGGAGAAATTACCATTTGGCGAACCGGAGGTTTCAATGCCCTCAGGAGAGTAAAGCCAGTCCACGAAATCCGCCATGCGCCGGGGATCCTTCGTCTTGCTGCCGATCATGACAGCAAAATTCTCGTATCCATTCCGAAAATTTCCCCAGCACAGATATCTGGCATCCTCGATCTTAATTGTTGCGAAGCCCTTACCCTGCGCCAGATTGCGCTCTGAATTGTACTGTCCGGTTCCCAGCCACGGCCATAAAGAATAGAGGACCGCTCCGTCTGTATATTTCTGAGCGACGGCATCATAGCCCTGCACCGGTGACTCCGGGTCTACCAGCCCCATCTGGTTAGCCTTGCACAGGAAACGGAGGGCACGTACATAAGGTGAGTCATCCTCGATGATGCTCTTGATATCTCCGTTCTCCACATTCAGCATGACATACCCTTGCGGGTCGTAGCCATATAAGGCTCCCAGAGCTCCTGCATTCTGCATCAGATTATCATCCCAGTCGCCAAACAGTGAGAATGCGTAAGCCTTCCTGCCCGATGATGTATAAGGCTGCGCTTCCTGCATCTTTTTCAGGACAGGGAGCAGGTCCTCAAGTGTTTCGATTTTTTCTCCGCCTGTCTTCTGATAGAGATCCCAGCGAAGGCAGGCTCCGTTGGTCGGTTCCTCGATCTCCGTAGGTTCGCTCGCTCCTGCTTCTTCTGCGATCATGCTGGGAACAGCCCACATACCTTCCCTGCTGGTCAGGTGTGCCAGACTTGTGATGGCCTCTTTTCTGGCTGCAAGATGTTCTTCCTCGTCCATATAAGGCGTCAGATCCAGAAGCAGATCCCCAACTGCCAGCTCATTCAATCTGCCGTTGTCCGCATTCGTAAAAATCAGGTCGCCCAGATTTCCGTTCGCGCAGCGGGTATCATAAAGCGCATCTCCTCCGCCTGCCACATTCGGCGCAATGATATTGAGCTGCATGTTGAACTTGTCCTTTACCAGTTTCGCGAACCAGCCCTGCTGGATCCCCTGATAATTGGCCTGAGAATCGAATACATCCACCGTCAGAAATTCCGGATATTTATCTGCTCCGGTCACTTCTTGCTTCTTCCCCAGGCTGCATCCTGTAAGCATCGCTGCCATCGAGATCAGCCCTGCTGTCCTCAGAAATTTCCGTACTTTTCTTCTCCACATAACTCCGCCTCCCCCAGGCAGAAATCCCGTCAATAATTAACTTCATTATAGCTGACCGGGGACCACGGATAAACCGAACATATCAAACTTTTTCTTCAGAAAAAGTTAATATCGACAGGTGACCTTAAGTTTTTCTTAATCCAGACACAAAAGAAGGGACCGGCACCTGAATGGTACCGATCCCTCTTGTGACTCTTATTTTGTTTCGTTGATGACGCGAACAGCCGGAGCCGGAACTCCTGCCTTACCAAGTGCCTTGGCAATGTCCTCAGTCAGACGTGCATGTACATCCCAGTAGTCTGCACTCTTGACCCATACACGGGCTGTGAATTCCATGGCTTCATTCGTTCCGCCTGAGAGACGTGCGAACGGAGCATCCGGGTTCTGAAGGACCTTATCGGTCCTGGCCATGACTTCTCTCATGGTGTTCAGAACAAGATCAATATCAGCGCTCTTACCGTAGCTGAATACCAGATCAATTCTTCTGGTCGGCTCGGATGAATAGTTGGTAACATTCGCATTCATCAGAGACCCGTTAGGGATGGTGATCTTCTTGTTGTCTACAGTTGTCATAACCGTATACAGAAGAGCGATCTCCTTAACTGTACCTTCTGCGCCTGCAGCCTCAACATAATCACCTACTCCGAAGGGACGGAAGATCAGGATCATCAGGCCTCCGGCGATATTGCTGAGCGCTCCCTGAAGAGCAAGACCTACTGCAACACCGCAGGAAGCAAGTACGGTTACTACCGATGCCATCGGTACGCCCAGTACATTGATGATAGAAACGATCAGTATTACATAGAGAACCACCTTAACGAAGTTCAGTGTAAATGATCTGACCGATGCGTCCAGCTTACCCACAACCTTAGACTTCTGCACCAGTCCCATCAGTTTCTTAATAACGATATTGCCTATGATGTAGATCAGCAGCGCAAGAACGATCTTGCCGCCTGCATTCGTAATCAGCTCTGCCAGAGCAGGTATTAAGTTATCCATCTGTTACTCCCTCTTTCTGCTATTCCGTCTTATCCTTCCAGTTCGTCCATCCAGAGTTTCAGATCTTCCATGGAAACTTCTCCGCCGTATCTCTTGCCTTCCAGAACGGTGGCCTTGCGATCAAGCAGATTTCTGATTCTCTCGGAAGTATTGCCAAGTCCGCTTCCGCCGGATGTGCAGAACGGAACGATAACCTTTCCGGAAAGATCAGCAGCATCCAGGAATGTGTCTACAACGCTCGGTTCTCTGCCCCACCAGATCGGGAAGCCAACGAAAACTGTGTCGTAAGCAGCCAGATCTCCCGGCTGAACTGCCAGTGCCGGGCGGCAGTTGGGATCCTGCATCTCAACGGTGCTTCTGGACTCCTTGTTTTTCCAGTCCATGTCCTCAGCGGTATATAAAGTCTCCGGAACGATCTCGAACAGATCTGCTTTCTCGATCTCAGCGATCTCTTCCGCTACTTTCTTAGTAGTACCGGTGGGTGAGAAATAAGCAACTAAAATCTTTTCCATAAACTATCCTTCCTTTCGGTAAGTATGAAATAATAAAAACGTTTCCAAGATAATTATAGATTTCCTCATTGCTGAACTCAAGTGAATTATCACTGTTTCCTACTCGTTGCGTCAGTGCCGCTAAGATGTTATAATCCATGGACCAAGAAGGTATTTCTCTAACGAAGGAGGACCACATGTTAGATAAGAAAGTAAAAGAACTGATCAACACCCAGATCAACAAGGAACTCTATTCCGGATACCTCTATCTGGATTTTGCCAACTACTATTATGAGCAGGGTCTGGATGGCTTCGGTCACTGGTATGATATCCAGGCTCAGGAAGAGCGCGATCACGCAATGCTCATGAGAACCTACCTGCAGAACAACGGAGAACTTGTTACATTCGAAGCAATTGATAAGCCGGACAAGGTATACAACTCTCTGGAAGATCCGCTGAACTTCGGTCTTGAGCATGAGATCTATGTAACCAGCCTGATCCACACCATCTACAAGGCAGCACAGGATGTCAACGACTTCCGCACCATGCAGTGCTTCGACTGGTTCGTAAAAGAGCAGGGTGAGGAAGAAAAGAACGCCGATGACATGATCAAGAAATTCAAGCTCTTCGGCAGCGATCCCAAGGGTCTGTACGCTCTGAATCAGGAGCTTCTCGGCCGCGTTTACACTGCTCCGTCTCTGGTACTGTAATGGCTAAAGACGATGTGATCTGCTCCTGCCGGAAAATCACCAAGGGCGATATCAAGAAAGCCCTGAAAGACGGTGCGACTACTTATAAAGAAGTAAAGAAAGCCACCGGTGCAGGATCCAAATGCGGTAAATGCAAGAAGAAAATCAAGAAGTATATTGAGAAACATCTGTAAAAAAAGTCAGCCACTGTATAGCGAAGTTGCATATGTTTTGCAACTGAGCTATACAGTGGCTGACTTTTTTCATTCAGAGAGTGTTTACTCCTGCTCGCTCATCTCGGCATAAGCCTTGGCGATCTCCTCGAAGTCGAATGCATTCCTGATCGGTTCAACTTCGAAATCATCCTCTGTGGGAATTCCGCGGTAGATGAAGACTCCATCCTCTTCCATTACACAGTCATCTTTTACGACTGCGCCTACCACGTAGTGTTTATGCTTATACTCGAACTCGTCGACTACCGCCAGTTCTACATCTGCTCCATCTCTGGATGTCACATGGAATGTAACATACTCGCGGGTGTCTTTTTCGTCTGCCATATCTTGTTTCCTCCTGTAACGATGCTTATGTCATTCGTCCGTTTCCTCGTCACCGATGACGCGCTGAATATGCATAGCCATATATCCGATCTCCGCCGTCTGGAAAACTCCCTCAACCTTGCCCTTCAGATCATTGCACACAGTCTCAGCTATGCTGTATGCCTGCGGGTAATGACTCTTCATATAGTCATTCAGATTGACACTCAGCTTTTCCCCTGAATGGATACGCATGACCATATATCTGATATGGTTCATCATGCGGTTGTATCCCAGAGATGTTACTTCAAGCTTCTCACCTGTCTGCTCCTCGATCAGGCTGATGCACTCTCTGACTATTCTTGCTGTCTGAAGTGCATCGGACACTTTTTCATCCACGATAGATGCATGCACGTGCAGAGCGATCAGGCCGACTTCATCCTCTGTGATCTTTACTCCGAACTTGCTCAGTATCTGGGGATAAGCACAGGTCGCCACCTTATATTCTGAATAGAACATGGTGCGAATATCCGGGTTCAGCGGGTTTTTCATAAGTTCCCCGCTCTGCGCTCTGCGAATGGCGAAAGCCAGATGATCTGCCAGCGGAAAGATGATCTTGCGATCGATCCTGCCGAAGACTTTCTCCGCCTCATCCATGATGGCACCTGCGATCTCCAGGCACTCCGGTTCAACTGACTTTATGATATCCCTTGCGTCTCCTCTCTCTGTGGTAGGTGTCATGGAATAAAGCTGACACTCACCGGAGGGCTCGATCCGTTCAGCCGGCTTCTTTCCGAAACCGGCCCCTTTTCCGATCATAAGATATTCATTCTTACCTTCATCGTCGATGACGATCACAGCGTTGTGATTAAGAACTTTTCTGATCCTGTACATAAAACCACCAATCATTTTCATTTTTGGTTCTGTCATGCGCTGCCAGAACATTCTTCTCTTACGCCATCATATTAACATAAGCCCGGAGGTAAAGATATATCGACTTATTCGTAGAAATCAACTGCCAGAAGCGGCTCTCCCGCCTTCACATCACCATTGCACAGGAGACGAACTTCCTGATCGTCCTCCATATCTGTGCAGAGGATCGGGGACATGATTGACGGCGCATTCTCCTTCAGGAAAGGAATGTCGATCTTCATGAGCTTGTCACCCTTGTTTACATGCTGTCCGTCCTCAACGAAAACTTCGAAGCCCTTGCCGCCCAGCGCTACGGTATCGATACCGATGTGGAACAGCATCTCAATGCCGGAGTCTGTTACGAAACCGATGGCATGTTTTGTGTCGAATACGAAGCCGATGGTACCGTCTTCCGGTGCAACGATGAACTCCTCTGTCGGAGTTACCGCAGCGCCTTCTCCCATCATTCCCCCTGCAAATGCATCGTCCGGTGCTGTGGAAAGATCAGCCGCTGCACCTGTGATCGGACTGCTGATGGTTACAGTGCGCACTACTTTTTTCTGTGCAGCTGTATTGGTTTCAACAGCATCTGTGGCAGCTGCTGTTTCATTTGCTTCAGTTACGTCAGCCTGCTCACCGGTGTATTCCGTATTCGGCTGGGTCTCGAGATAATCCTCAAGATTAGACTAGATTACGGTTACGCGCGGGCCGTAGATGACCTGAACGCCCTGTCCCTTATGAACAACACCGGAAGCACCTGTTGCCTTAAGCATTGCATCGTTTACGAGTTCAGACTTAACAACTGTGCAGCGAAGTCTTGTTGCGCAGCAGTCAACATCGGCGATGTTAGCCTTACCGCCAAGACCTTTCATAATGGTATCGCTAAGTTCATCCTCTGCAGAAAGGGCTGCTGTACCTTCAGCTGCACCGTCGGTCGCGCCATCTTTCTTTGCCAGATAATCAGATTTTCTGAAGAGTTTTGTCTCTCCCTCATCCTCACGGCCCGGAGTCTTAAGATCCAGCTTCTTGATCAGGAAAGAGAAAATAAAGTAGTAAAGCAGGAAATAAACAATACCTACCGGGATTACGAGCATCCAGCTTGTCTTTGCATTGCCCTGAAGGATACCAAAGAGCAGGAAGTCAAGGAAACCGCCTGAGAAAGTAAGACCTACTGCGATATTCAGTACATGAGCCAGCATGTAAGCTGTTCCTGCAAGTGCAACCTGTACTGCGAAAAGTACCGGAGCTACGAAAAGGAAGGAGAACTCCAGCGGCTCTGTGATACCTGTAAACATGCAGGCAAGTGCTGCGGAAAGGAGCAGGGATCCTGCCTGTTTCTTCTTCTCCGGCTTAGCGGTTCTGTACATAGCAAGCGCTGCGCCCGGAAGACCGAAGATCATGAAAATAAACTCACCTGAGAAGTATCTGCAGGCGTCTGCGCTGAAGTGTGTTACATTTGCAGAGTCAGCAAGCTGTGCGAAGAAGATGTTCTGTCCACCCTCTACCATCTTGCCTGCCACTTCCATGGTACCGCCGACAGCTGTCTGCCAGAACGGTGTGTAGAATACATGGGGCAGACCGAACGGGATCAGTGCTCTCTTGATCAGACCGAAGATCAGGGTTCCAACATAACCCGAGCTTGTTACCAGACCACCCAGTGCATAAATTCCGTTCTGTACGACCGGCCATACGAAATACAGACCGATACCTACGAACATGTAAACAAGTGTGGAGATGATCGGAACGAAACGGGAGCCGCTGAAGAAAGCAAGGGCTGCCGGCAGTTCGATCTTGTAGAATTTATTGTGCAGTGCTGCTACGCCAAGTCCGACGATGATTCCGCCGAACACACCCATTTGCAGAGTATTGATACCGCACATCTGGGTGATGGTACCCTGCAGAACATCCGGAGCATAGGAACCGTCGGCAAGGATCTTGCCGCTTACCTTGAGCATTGCTTCAATGGTGGTGTTCATAACGAAGTAAGCAATCATGGCTGCCAGTGCGGAAACTTCTTTTTCCTTCTTGGCCATACCGATGGCAACGCCGACCGCGAATATCAGCGGCAGGTTATTGAAGATCGCGCTTCCGACTGCATTCATGATCTGAAGCAGTGCATTCAAGACAGTTCCCTGGCCGAGAATTGCTGTCAGGTGATAGGTTTCGATGGTTGTTGCATTCGTAAAGGTTGCACCCAGTCCAAGCAGCAGACCTGCTACCGGAAGGATGGCGATCGGAAGCATAAAGCTTCTGCCGACGCGCTGTAATACGCCGAAGATCTTGTCTTTCATGATTTTTCCTCCTTATGGAAAATGAAAGCGGCTATGTCAGGCGCGTCACTTATCTTGCGTAAGAGCACAAAAAAAGCAGCCACTCCCAGACATAAACATAGTGTGTGTTTAATATCCAGTGAATGCCTACTTAAAGTAACATACTGATTTACAAGCGGTATAGTAACATACCGCCTGCACTCCGTCAATCTGTATTTTTAATCTCTTGTCTTGAGAAGCTCCTGCACATATGGGAGCTTTTCGAACTCACCGACCATTACTCTCCACTCATCAAGCTTGTGGCCTTTTCTCTGACCCATGATGTTGAATACAGTCTCATAGTTGAGGTCGATGGTGCGCTTCTGCATGTAGCTGGAAGGAAGCAGCTGGATCATATCCCACCAGTCATCCTTGCTCTTGCTCTGCAGATACGTCTCTCTGCTGAGATTCAGCTGTCTGATGACCGTATCAAGAACAGCCAGAGCTCCTTCGCTCAGATGATCATATGCGAAGTCCTCTCGTGTGAACTCCTTGGCAGCGATCTTATGCATGGTGGAGCAGCTGTTGGAGACAGTTGCCACCTTATAGGTATCGAATTCTTTCCACCAGTACAACGGTGCGTTCACATCCAGTGTACAGTGTACCATTCTCAGATACTTTCTGTGCTCTGTTCCGGCCTTGAACAGTCTCTTCATCAGATCCAGGTCAGCAGGACCGATCTCAGATCCATTGCTGTCAGATCTTTCCCATGAATTCAGAGGATTTCTCATACCTCTGATGGCAGCCTCCCAGCCGTATACGTCAATCTTACTGATCTCTATCATATTAGTTCTTTTCTCCTGTAATTCTTTTCTTAACTGCTGCGATATGTGATGCTTCTGTTCCGCAGCATCCTCCCACGATACCTGCTCCTGCCTTTATCAACTTCTCGATACCATCTGCGAAGCCCTCCGGTCCCAGATCATAGACAGCATTTCCCTGATCATCGATAACCGGCATGCCTGCATTCGGCTTTGCAACGACCGGAATCTCCAGCTGAGAGGCAAGATTGGATACGATGCTTTCCACCTGATCAGGACCGCTGCAGCAGTTTACACCGACAGCTGCTGCCCCCATCTCCTGGAGGGTAAGAGCTGCCTCGAAGATGTTGCCGTCGTAGAAGCATTTGCCGTCGGAATAGACGGAGAAGCTGCAGATCACCGGAAGTTCGCATACAGAAGCTACCGCATCCATAGCGATCATCGTCTCATCCGCTGACATCATGGTTTCAACCACGAACAGATCTACGCCCGCCTCATACAGCGCCGCTGCCTGTTCGCGATAGATGTCGAAAATTTCTTCATAAGAAGCATCTCCGCCAGCTGTTTCCGGGATCAGTCCCGTCGGAGACATGTCACCTGCTACAAGCGCTTTTCCACCGGCCGCCTCAACAGATAATGCCACAAGTTTTCTGTTCAGTTCTGTGACTTTATCCCCCAGCTCGAACCTTTCCAGTGCTTTCCTGTTGGCTCCGAAGGTCGGCGCATAGATCACATCACTTCCCGCCTCGACAAATGCTTTCTGCAGCCCGATAAACTTTTCCGGATGTTCCAGGATCCACATCTCTGTGCTTACTCCCTTGGGCATTCCGGCGATGGTCATGTTCGTGCCTGTTGCTCCGTCAAGGCAGAGAACGGACTGCTGCAATCTGTTTTTAAATTCTTCTTTCTTCATAATTCCCCTTTATAAAAAAACCGCAGAAACAACGTCTGCGGTTTCAGTGTATCTCCATATTTATCTTATTGCAAATGCCATCTGTGCTGCGTAGATCAGGATCATTGCCATTCCCTCAATTCTGTTGAGCTCCATCTTGGAAAGCAGGAACACATAGCTGATCAGACTGATACCGATCAGGAATACGAGGTGAATAGCCAGTTCAGCAGTTACTGCGACCGGACTGATCATTGCTGTTGTACCTAAGATGAACATAAGGTTGAACAGATTGGATCCGATAACATTTCCTACTGCAAGACCGGTCTCATGCTTTCTTGCTGCGACCATGGATGTAACAAGCTCCGGAAGAGATGTTCCCACCGCAATAATTGTCAGACCAACAAGAGCCTCAGACATGCCCAGACTTAATGCGATCGCTTTCGCTGCGTTAACTACAGCCTGTCCTCCGACAACGATCATGATCACGCCGCCGATCATAAGAAGAATGCACTTCTTCATGGAAAAATCGGAGATCTCTTCTCCTTCTTCCTCCGGATTGTTTATGGCACTCTTAACAACAAAAAACATATATCCTGCGAAGAGAACCAGGATCACTGCCGCATCCAGTCTTCCGATGGTTCCGACAGTCTGTGTGCCGAATTCAGCACCTTTTCTGATGATGCTGAAAACAGCCATGCCTCCGCCCAGAAGCCATACAAGTGCTGTCACGATCATGGAAAACGGCATGTCTCTCTTCATCAGATCACTTGATGACGGAACCGGATGGAACAGAGCACACATACCCAGTACACAGAGTGTGTTGAACAGGTTGGAACCAATGACATTGCTGAGCGCGATCTCATTGGAATGTTTCAGTGCTGCCGTGGTACTTACTGCAAGCTCCGGAGCACTTGTTCCGAATGCTACGATGGTAAGTCCGATGATAAGACTTGATATATTAAATTTCTTCGCCAGAGATGCGCTTCCGTCTACGAAGAAATCAGCTCCCTTGATCAATCCCACGAAGCCGACGATCAGGATCAGAATGTTTAAAAAGATCATATCTGCTGTCTCCTTTACAACAAAAAAAGACTTTTACTGCAGCAAAAAATGCAGTAAAAGTCTCGCTGCTTAAAACATACTCCGGGGATCTCTCCCGTACTGACGAAATATGTCACACTTTCGTGCCAGCTACTCCCTAATACCAATAGGGCGATTTTAGCTCAGCGTCGTTTTATCTGTCAATGAAGTTTACACATGTACTGAATTTAGCACATAAGCGAAAGATAATGAAACGCCGGTGCATCAAAATTTCTGATGCACCGGCCCATGATGGTTGGTTCATATGTCGTTCTGGAGAGTTGTCATATATTCAACTTTTCAATTTTCAGGCTTCTGTTTCTGTCTCTGCTTCCTCAGTCGGGCTGATGGACATGAAGATATTCAGTGCGATCGCCTGGAACTCTTCATCATCTGTCGGTCCGAGAACAACTGTGTACAGAGCACCATCGGTATCGATGAATGCTACTCCGGAAACTTTCTTCTCATCGGAATCAAAACCTACACCGAGGATACCGCTCATATCCACATACTGAAGTCCGGTGTATCCTCCGGCTTCCAGCTGTGCATACAGATCTTCTGTAGATTCAACGCCGCCTTCTTCTGTGTAAGTCACGGCTACGTTTCTTCCGCCTTCTTCACTTTCAGCAGCCTGGAAAACAACATCACTTTCTTCGTCAACTTCCAGAAGTGTCCACTCGCTGGGCAGATACATATCGAAGCCCAGTCCGGTGTTGATCCATGTACCTTCATACAATTCCTGATCCACATCCTGGTAATCGAACTCGATCACTTCCGGTTCTGCTGCTTCCGTAGCTTCTTCAGCGTATACGGCGGCTCCCGCAGAAATTGCCATCATACCTGCAAGTATCAGTGCCAAAATTTTTTTCATAGACGATTATCCTCCTTCTTTTAGTGTCCCTCCAGTTGTCGTATTTATGCGCCAATCATCTTGTTTCTGAATTTATTACAGCTGAGCGTATCTGCTGAGAGCAAACGCTTGAAGCTGGCACTACATATTTAGGAAGTGCTTTCTGGAATAGCTGTACAGTTCTTCCCTGAAGACTCTGCTTTCCAGCCCGGTCTTAGTTACAAGCATAGTTGGTCTTCCGGGCTGACAATAGCGGTCAACGTAGTCATGAGCTGTCCTGATTGCAGCCTGTTCATCCGCATGGTCGAACTCAGGTACCGTGATCTGGAAAACCATACGGTCGCCGAACTCATCATAAAGTTTCGCTATATTCGGGTTGGCATTCGCCTGCATCTGCCAGGTATCTACTCCGGCTTCTACAAGAACAGGGATACGTTTCTCTATGCATCCGCAGGAATGAAGCCCAAAGTATCTACCCTTACTGTGAACATGATCGATAACATGTTTCATATGCGGCAGAAAGAGTTTTCTTGCGATCTCATCGGAGAAAAAAGGTGCTCTCTGACTGCCCCAGTCGTCATGGAACATAAAACCGTCTAAAGCAGGCCAGTATTCGCAGATCTTGTCTACTACATCACAGGCCAGAGCCGAAGTTGCTTCAAACAGTTCATCAATCGCATCCTGCTGGTCTTCATCAACAAGTGCCATAGCTGCATTCTCGAAATCCATGAAGGAAATGAGGCGTTCGAACCAGAAGCCGTTGGTCGGAGCCATCTCAACCGGGAAGCGGGTATCCGGTACATTCTTCGCTGCATCCGCCTCCCAGTCCCATGCGTTTACATCCGGCATTTTGATCACCTTTTTCCAGTCGTTGGCATCTGTTAAGATCGGGTGACCGCCGACACTGATGGATCCTCCGGCAGTAGGTTCGAAGACCCACTTCACGCCGAAGCAATCCGTGATCTGCCCGACTCCTCTGGCTGATCTCGAGAGGTTCTTCTGATAAAAATCCACCCTCATATCACCGAAATCATCGCTTGTGACGGCGAAGCACGGCTTTTTATCTCCGAACAAAGACAGTGCATTCTCGCGAATTGAGATTGGTGTGTTTAAGAACGGTGTCCCCGGGCCTCCGGGACGGCGTGATGGTTTTTCTCCTGCGACTTTCAACTCCTGCAGGGAAAAAGGTGTTTGTTTTCTGCTGATCGTCATCATGACATTTTCCCCTTTATAGTTTTTTCAGATGTCTATACCTGTGTATTGACAGAATTATTATACACCATTGCGTAGTTATCAGTGTTTATCTTTCTATATATCTTATATTTTCGTCATTTTTATACTTTACTATTTTTATTCTTGGTCTAAATATCCGGACAACAGAAAAGCGCCATAGATTTCTCTATGACGCCTTCTCCTGTAGATTATGCGAATCTGAACTGATCCATACTGCATATACTGATATTTTCTGTCTCTGAAGTGAATACGAAGTATACGGCATGTACACCTGCTGCCTCTCTATCCATCTTCCCTGAGATCCATGTCCATCGGGAGCCATCCGATCCTTCTTCTTTTTTTCCAGAAGCTGAGACTGCTGTCTCTGTGATAGCTAACGTACCGATCTTTATCCCTCCATCTTCAGAAGGTGCATCCACATATACTGCAACTGCCCCGTCGACGAATTCTGCTTCTTTGGAAACAAGCAGGTTCAGGGTCAGAATGGATGTTTTTTCTCCGAAATCAAGATACTTATATCCCAGAATATCTTCATTCGTGATATGTGTCACCGGACTCACATGCTTCAATGTCATATCATAGCTGCCGGGATAACCATGGCTGCTCTTCGTGTTATCTTCGAAACTGGCGATCATCGGAACCGGGCAGACAAAATCCGGATTTTTGACCATCTTACCGTTCTGGAAGAGGTATGGCTTTCCTCTCTCGCAGTCTTTGCCCAGACCAGGAGTGATGTAGCAGGCAATTCCTGCATTCCAGGTCTCGTAAGCATCCAGACTGTCCGCTGCACCGGAAGAGGTCATCTCAGCTGCGGGAATGGTCAGAGAACCATCGGCATTTCTTAAAAGCTCGATCTGCTCGATGGTGTTCATGCGATGGGTTCCGTCGGTGATGTGGCCTGAGATGTACCATTTGCCGTTGATCTTCACGAGGCCGCCGTGGTTGTTTCCGCCGGTGTAGGTCTTCTGCAGGACCTTCTCCGTCTTGCCGGTGTTGGGATTTTTCAGATACACGCCGTTGTTGTCGTAGATGACGTTGCCGCCATGGGTGTTGTCTCCCATGATCCACTCGCCGTTCATCAGGTCGTCGGTGTAGACATAGGCAAGACCTTCCGTGGTCTTTTCGTCCGTGTAGTCGCCATATTCATTGCCGTAGTAGACCATGATATAGTAACCGGACGCTTCATCCCGGCGAAGGGATACGCCTTCCATGATCGGCAGGTAGCCTTTTCCTTCGATGGAACAATAGTGAAGCTTCTCTACTCCCTGAGACGGGTCCTGCTTCATCTGGCAGATCAGTGCCAGCTGGTCGGAAGGATCTCCGTCGGCTGTTACCTTGTCCAGCAGTTCCTGCAGGCCCGGTGCGGAAGTAAGGGTCTTGACATATTTGCGATCTGTAAGCTCGCTTCTGAAGATGGATGCGATGACGTAAATCGTGCCATTCTCAATGTAGATGGCCGGATCGGTCGTCACATACGGCCCCCATCCTGTCTCATCGCAGAACTTATAGACGATGCTGTCCTCCTCATCGAAGCGGCCATCCGGAGAAGTGCTTCTGCGCAGTACCTCTGAGTCGAAGACTTCGAATGTCATCATGTAGTAGGTATCCGTCTGCAGATCATAATCTGTATCCGGCGCGAACAACGCATTCAGCTTCAGATCTGCCGGCACTTCTTTCTCATATACATCACAGTTCTGCCCATCAAAACGCCAGCCGCTCAGGTCATAGACAGGAGCAGACCAGGTGACCTGATCGGATCCGCAGATCACTTCACCTGTGTCATGAGAACCGTACAGATATACACGCCATTCCTTATCTTTCTTGGACCAGAATACATGTGGTTCCGCATCCGGAACATGCTCCCAGAGGGGAAGGTTCGGATTGACGGAGCCTGCATGGGTAACAGGCTTTCCGGTCTTCGGATGTTTCGTGTAGACTAGAGGTGTGGTCTCGTAAGCATACTCTGCTCCACACTCGGTACATCTGTAGTGGCGGTAGCCGCCTTCTGTGTCGGTTGCTTCGTGTGAGTCGGGCTGCAGCTTGTAACTGTATTTATGTGCGCAGGCACGATCTTCTGGCATTGTCATTTAAATTCCTCCATATCCTTCCGGGAGTCCAAAAAGAGCTGCCGCACTTATTAAGATGCGGCAGCTCGTTCGTGGGGACGTTCCTTTTGTCACATAGAGTGTCCCTCTGTCACGTTTCTGTCCTGAATTCTGAAGACTGTGTGACAGAGTGACACTCCTGATGACAGAAGGAACGTCCCCCTGTCACAGCTGTACAGCGCTGTCGTAGCCTGTGCGGACAGCCAGACGTACGTTAGATGCAGTTACGCAGTCACCGATTGCGAAGAATTCTTCTGCGATGGTGCGGAAGGATTCTGCTTCCGCGTTAAGCGGTTTCATACCTGCTGAAAGCACGATCAGATCTGCTTTCTCGAAGTGCTCACCCTCTTCGTCCTTGTAACGAATGCCGTTATCTTCGATGGCTGTGCAGGTTGCATTGAGGTGGATCTGTGCAAGCTGCTCCAGTTCCTTAGTCAGTGCAACTCTCGGGATGGTGCAGGATGCTGCTGCAAGCTTGTCAGTCATCTCGAAGATGGATACGTCCTTGCCGCATTCCTTTGCAAGATAGCAAGCTGTCTCACTTCCGACATCTCCGCCGCCTACAACGGCGATCTTCTGTCCAAGCTCTTCGCCCTTGCGTACTTTCTCATATGCCTCTTCAGCAGTGATTACGTTCTTCTTTTCCACCCACGGGATCGGCGGAACGAATGCTATCGCACCAACTGCAGCAAGTACTACATCCGGCTAGAGAGACTCAACCAGCTCCGGAGTTGCTTCTGTGTTCAGTCTTATCTCGCAGCCAGATTTCTCAGTCATGTGGATCAGGTAGTTCATGAACTTGCAGAGGTCTCTCTTGAACGGAACCTGTGTAGAGAAGTTCAGCTTACCGCCAAGCTTATCTGCTTACTCCAGAAGAATAACTTCATGTCCGCGCTTGGTTGCAGTCACTGCAGCTTCCATACCTGCCGGGCCTCCGCCTACGATTACGACACGCTTCTTCTCACCTACCGGCGGAACCAGGAACTTCAGGCGAAGCTCACGGCCAACGGTCGGGTTAACGGAGCAGCCAAATGTTTTCGCTCTGCGATAGTCAAGACAATGGAAGCATCTGATGCACGGAATGATCTCATCTTCCTTGTCGGTTCTGGACTTGTTGACGAGGTCACAGTCAGCGATTGCGCCTCTTGCCATAGATACGATATCTGCCTTGCCTTCAGCCAGAGCCTTATCGATATCCTCCGGCTGCTGGTAACCGCCAAGGGTCAGTACCGGGATGTGGATCTCGCCTGATTTCTTGATTGCCTCAGCCAGATAGGTGTTAACACCTGTCGGCAGGAAGTTGTTCGGATGCATGATGTGCTCTGTGTCTGAGAAGAAGCTTCCTGCAGAGATATGCGCGATATCGATCTTATCCTGAATCATCTTCAGATACTCGATGCAATCCTGCTCAGTGAAGCCGCCTTCGATCAGTTCGGAGCCGGAAATTCTGTACTCGATCAGGAGCTTTCTGCCGACACGTCTTCTGATCGCGTCGAGAACCATGATCGGGAACTTTGCACGGTTTTCGAGGCTTCCGCCGAACTCATCCTCACGCTTGTTGTAAAGCGGGGAAAGGATCTGGCTGAGGATCAGACCGTGTCCGCCGTGAATGAAGATCATATCGAAACCACACTTGAGCGCCGCTTCGGCAACATCAGCGTGAAGCTCTGCGATCTGCTCCATAACGTCACGAGTCAGGATCGGTCCTCTGTCTCCGTTTACAGAATAGTTTACAAGTTCTCCCTTATGGTTGTATCCATGATACTCGAAACCGAGCAGCTCCAGAGAAGCCTTTGCTCCATAGAAATGGATCGCATCTGTCAGCTGTGACCAGAAACGATGTCCTTCTGTGTTAAGCAGGTTCTCGTGTGCATGCACATTGTCATAAGGCTTAAACAGGTCCATATTCTGCGCTGAAATGGTGATATTGGCAGCGCCGCCCTTCGCTTTATTGGCATAGTATGCGATCACATGGTCATTCGGCCATTCATTTGTATCGTACAGAAGCGGTGCACCTGCCGGAGCAGTCCATACTCTGTTCTTGAATGTCACACCACCAATGGTGATCGGCTCAAACATATGCGGATATTTATTTTTCATGATAGTTCCCCTTTCAAAGCGCCAGATAGTTGAAAAGTCCGGCTGCGAGTGTCAGTACTCCTGCAACAACTGCAAGAGCGGCGCAAAATGATAGTCCGGGAAAGCTCTTTTCCCAGAACTTCATTGAGGTTTTCTTCGGGTTTCTGTTGGTAAGAAGTGCAAGGCCTGCAATAAGCAGTACCAGACCGTCCACCATGGAGCATGCTCTCCATAAAACAGACAGGTAGGCACTTCCTGTGATCAGTGCCACGGCTCCTGACAGGACTGCCAGTACCGCAACCAGAGCAAATGCACCGGCAACCACTTTCCCTATGCTATTTCGTAAGTTCTTCATTTGTTTACCACATCCAGATTATGGCAGGCAGCGAAATGTCCCGGCTCCACTTCACGAAGCTCCGGCATTTCCGTTCTGCACTTCTCTGTCGCATACTTACATCTGGTATGGAAGCGGCATCCGGTCGTTGCTCCTGCAATGGAAGCTTCGCCCACAATATTCGTCTCGGCACGCTTCTGCTCCTTGATCGGATCCGCGATCGGAATGGCAGAGATCAGTGTCTGTGTGTAAGGATGCAGCGGCTTGTCGTAAATGGCATCCGAAGATGCTGTCTCTACAATGGTTCCCAGATACATAACAACGATTCTGTCAGAGATATGTCTTACCATCGCCAGATCATGTGCAACGAAGAGATAAGTAAGTCCCTTTTCCTTCTGCAGCTTGATCAGCAGGTTTACGATCTGTGCCTGCATAGAAACATCCAGCGCAGAGATTGGCTCATCCAGCATCATGAACTCCGGTTCCACAGCAAGCGCGCGGGCAATGCCGATACGCTGACGCTGACCGCCGGAAAACTCATGCACGAACCTGCTTGCATGGGACTCATTCAGTCCGACTGTCTCCAGACTCTGATAGATCTTTTCCAGACGCTCCTGCTTGTTCTTCGCCAGGTGATGGGTATCCATTCCCTCTGCGATGATGTCAGCAACTGTCATACGCGGATCCAGGGAAGAATAGGGATCCTGGAAAACGATCTGCGCGTTCTTCTTGAACTCGTAACGCTCTGCACGGCTCATGCTGTGAACATCCTTGCCGCGGTAAAGAACCTGTCCGTCAGTCTTGTCGTAAAGTCCTAAAATAATACGTCCGGTGGTGGACTTGCCGCATCCTGATTCCCCAACCAGACCGACTGTCTCACCTTTATAGATGTCGAAGGAAATATTATCGATGGCACGCACCTCATTGCTGCGTCCCTCGTTGAAATATTTCTTCAGATTTTTCACCTGAATAAGCGGTGTCTTTTCACTGCTGCTCATCCGGTCTGACCTCCTCGTCCTTGAAATCATTGATGCCCTTCACACGGGGGGCCTTCTCATCATGCAGCCAGCATGCACACTGGTGTCCGTCTGAGAACTCTGTAACTGCCGGCATCTCGCGCTTGCAGATCGGCATCGCGTACTGACATCTTGTTGCAAATGGACAGCCCTGCGGAGGCGCGATCAGATCAGGCGGCGTTCCTTCAATGGAATCCAGCGTTTCTTTTCTGTCGCTGTCCAGTCTCGGAACCGCACGAAGCAGCGCCTGTGTGTACGGATGACGGGAACGATAGAAGATATCGTAGTTGCTGCCCTTTTCGACAACGATACCGCTGTACATAACGTAAATTCTCTGGGCAATACTTGCTGTTACACCCAGGTCATGTGTGATCATCAGAATGGAAGTATGATTTTCCGTCTGCAGCTGCTTCAGGAGCTTGATGATCTGCGCCTGAATCGTAACGTCCAGCGCTGTGGTCGGCTCGTCTGCGATCAGCAGCTTCGGCTGACATGCAAATGCTATAGCGATCATCACACGCTGTCTCATACCTCCGGACATCTCGTACGGATACTGATCCACTCTCTTCTCCGGATAAGGAATACCGACACTCTCGAGCAGTCTGATCGCTTCGGCTTTCGCTTCCTTCTTAGATAATTTTCTGTGGTAGAGCAGGTTTTCCATGATCTGCTTTCCGACCGTCATGGTCGGGTTCAGGGAAGCAAGTGCATCCTGAAAGATGATGGACACCTTGCCTCCTCTGTAAGAGCGAAGGTCTTTCTTGCTCATCTTCAGCACATCTTCGCCGTCGAAGACGATACTGCTGCCCTCCTCGATCACACCCGGCGCCTGGATCAGACGAAGGATGCTTTTTCCGGTCACAGACTTTCCGCAGCCTGACTCACCAACCAGGGCAACAGACTCTTCTCTGTTGATATCAAGATTGACGCCGCGGACGGACTGCACTTTACCCTGATAGGTGTTGTAGCTGACACGCAGGTTGTTGATACTTAGTAATTTATCGCTCATAAAAGCGTTCCTTCCTTACGATTACTTTCTGAATTTCGGATCCAGAGCATTTCTCAGGCCGTCACCCAGAAGGTTGAATGCCAGTACCAGAATGCACAGGACAGCAGCCGGGAAAATAAGCTGGTTCACATGGGAGTTCATAACAGCCTGCCCTGCTGAGATCAGAAGACCCAGGCTGATTGACGGTGCCTTTAATCCAAGACCGATGAAGCTGAGTCCGGCTTCCTGGAAGATATATCCCGGAATAGCCATGGCAACGTCAAGGATCAGGATACCCATGATGTTGGGAAGCATATGTCTCGTAATGATCTTCAACGGACCTACACCAAGCGCTTCCGCTGCCATAACATATTCGGACTCTCTGAGCTGAAGAATCTGTCCTCTGACAGTTCTTGCTGTAGAGCACCAGGTCGTCATGCACAGAGCGATCATCAGGGAAAAGGTGCTGTTGCCCATAGCGATCATGACAAGAATTGTCAGGAGCAGGCTGGGCATGGAGGTTACGATCTCCAGAATACGCATCATGATCTCATCGACAACACCGCCGAAGTAAGCTGCGATACTTCCGTAAAGAGAACCAACCACTGTCTGAACTGCTGTACAGATGACAGCAATCAGGAATGATACTCTCGCACCCGCCCACAGACGTGAAAACAAGTCACGTCCCAGGGCATCTGCACCGAACCAGAACTGGGATGAGATATCTGCGTTCTTGAATTTCGGCGCATTTGCAAGATAGTCATAGCCGCGAATATAGGGCCCGATCACTACCATCACCAGGAATAGGATCAGGACGAACATAGAAAACATGGAGATCTTGTTCTTTCTGAGTCGACGCCATGCATCCTTCCAATATGTGACCGGTTCTCTTACGATACGACTGTTTTCCTCAAGGTCCGGTCCGATAATTTCAAAATCCTGCATCAGCGTTTTCCTCCCTGAATTCGAATTCTCGGATCTACTACTGTGTAGAGAATATCCGTAATGAAAAGTACAGCGATGTACAGGGCTGCAAGGAAGACTGTCTCACCGAGAACGATGGAGAGGTCATTTGCCTGTACTGCTTCGATGTAGTATGCCGCAATTCCCGGAATCGAGAAGATCTTCTCGATCAGGAAAGATCCTGTGATACAGGTGGCAAAACTCATGGGAAGTCTGGTGATGATCGGGATGAAGGAGTTTCGCATGATATGACTGCGAACGATCTTCGCTTCTGACAGGCCCTTGGATCGGGCAGTCAGAATGTAGTCCTGGTCCAGAACATCCAGAATGGAAGTCTTCAGAAGTCTTGAATACTGGGCGATGTAGAAAAGGGAACCTGCCAGAGTCGGAAGAATGGTGTACTTCCAGCCACCAAACCACAGATCCTTTCCGGACGGCCAGCCGATTACAGGGAACCACTTCAGTGTTCCGGCAAAGTACTTCTGGAAGACAAGGCCCAGTACCAGTTCAGGTACCGACATCAGTATTACGGCAAATACAACAATGGTCCTGTCGATCCATGTCTCCCGTTTCATCGCTGCAATTACGCCCAGCAGCAGACCTACAAGGACACCGAACACAAGCTGCTGGATACCAAGTCTTGCGGAGATCGGCAGCTTCTCACGGATAATATCCGGCAGAGTCTGTCCCTGATATACGATGGACTCTCCAAAATCACCTTTTACCATGCCCTTCATTGTGATGGCATAACGCTCAAGAAGAGGCTTGTCCAAGCCGTACTTCTCATACATGGCATCCCTGGATGCTTCCGGCAGAGCCATGGTTCTGGCAATGAGCGGATCTCCGGGTGCTGCCGCTGTCAGGAAAAAGGTTGCCGTCGCGATAAAAAACAGGGCAAGCAAGAGCTCCAGGAAGCGGCGAACTGCGTATCTAACCATAAAGTAACTCCATTCATAAACACAATAGCAGCGCAAACGCCTGAGCGTCTGCGCTGTCGATATTTAAAGTAGTATGTTTTCCTGCTTAGTGAGCCAGGATCTTTGCATGTACGAAATCATATTCCGCACCGAATGTTGTAACATGCAGACCTTCAACATAATTCTGTACGAAGTACTTGTTATCTCCGTAATAGAGCGGTGCAACACCTGCCTCTTCCAGAATGGTGTTCTCGATCTCGTGGAATACTTCTGCCTGTTCAGCTTCATCAGCAATAGAAGCAACATCTGTAAGAAGTTCATTTACATGTTCATTGGTGTATACACCTGTGAGGTACTTCAGACCATACGGTACATTTACAATGTAAAGGTAATCATACGGACTTGATCCGCCTTCCCATCCGCCGTAGCCGATGTCGAAGCCGAGCTGACTCTGTACTTCCTGTGCATCGGTAGTAACATTCAGGGTAACAGTGATGCCGAGGCGATCCTGCCATACCTGCTGCAGGTACTCTGCCTGTGTCTGGTCTGCAACACTGTCTGTCTCAACAAGGAAGCTGAGGTTTACTTTGCTCAGATCTGTATCTACACCTTCCTCTTCAAGTCCCTTCTGGAAGAGCTCCTGAAGCTTTTCATCAGTGTCATATTCAGCCTGCTGCTCTTTTACAAGGCCTTCACCGGCAACGTTATACTCGGTGCTGCCAACTGTAACTGCAGTCGGAACGAATGCATAAGCTGCTTCATAACGTCCCCAGATAACATCTACAAGTTCCTGTCTGTCGATGCTGAGGGAAAGTGCCTTACGGATATTCGCATTATCCATCAGTCCGGAAAGACCGCCGTTCTCAATTGCGAAGTTGAGGAATTCTGTATATCCGCCAACCTGATCGATGTACCGGATGTCTCCGCTCTCTGCCTGAGCTGCCCAGTCAGCGCCGTAGTCTTCATTATAAGGAACAACATCAAGCTGCTGTGCATCGAACAGAGTTGCCTGTGTGGAAGCTTCAGCTACATACTGAAGATTAACTGTCTCAAGTGTTACGTTTTCAGCATCCCAGTAGTTCTCGTTCTTCTCAAGAGTGATGCTGTTTTCCTTTACCCAGTTTGTTACCTTGAACGGTCCGTTGAATACCATCTCGTTCACATCGGTGCCATAATCGCTGCTTGCAGCTTCTACAACATCCTGACGAGCCGGATATCCTGAACGATAAGCAAGGTAGTAAATGAACTGGTTGTCCGGAGCTGCAAGAGTGTACTCAACAGTCTTCTCATCCAGTGCCTTTACACCGACCTCAGAAGCTTCACATTCACCATCGTAGTATGCCTGTGCATTTACAACATCAGTGAACTCCTTGGTTGAAAAGCCGTTCTCCGGATCAAGGTTGATCAGGAAACTGTATACATACTGCTCAGCTGTTACAGGCTCTCCGTCACTCCACTTGTTATCACGAAGCTTGAAGGTGTATGTCAGTCCGTCATCGGATACTTCGTAGCTCTCTGCTCCATCCAGTTCAATAACATCTTTTCCTTCTTCATCAGAAGTAATTCTGAAAAGACTGGCCTGTGACTGAGAGATGACCTCCTGCTCACCTGTGTAGCTGGAACCATTCGGGCTCAGTGTGTTGATTGTTGCGCCGAGCAGTACATTCAGTACCTGCTCATCAGCGAGGTCTTCAGCATATGCAGTTGCGCCAAAGCCGCCGAATGCACTTGCAACGATGCTTGCACTCAGAAGCACGGCAAGTTTCTGTCTATTCTTTCTAGCCATAGGATTTACCTACCTTTCGTGTCGGTGATTTATGTTCTAGATTATATAACGCTTACTTCGTCATGTAAAATACACTAAGTTTATATTCCGCTATTGATTATATCTATAACTAACCTATTTTTTAGTACATACATGAAAGAAGGGAGCTGATCGCAAACGGCGACAGCCCCCTTGAACTTCTTTATTTTCTTGCTTCGATCAACTCGATCAGACTCTTTATGGTCTGCTCCATGCTGAATAATCCTGTATTCACACAGATGTCATAATTCGTACTGTCTTTCATATCTTTTCCGAGATAGTTCCTGCAGTACATCTCACGCATGTGGTCTCGCTTCTCCACGTATTTTTTCAGCTCCATTCCCTCATTCTCCTGAAGCTCTGCTGCTCGTTTCAGGCGATGCTCCGCATCCGCATAGAGGTAAATATCAACACTGTCGATACCGGCTTCTTCAAGAACCAGATTAGCACTGCGGCCTACGATGATGCACGGCTGCTGTGCCAGCTCAATGATCACCTTCTTCTCTGCCAGAAAGATCGCATCATGAGAGCTTGTATAGGAAGAGGCATTGTTCAGTACCTTATTCAGAATAATGGCTCCGCGGCTGATGCTCTCGCCTTCTGCCTGAACTTCTTCTACTGAGTATCCACTCTCTTCTGCTGTCTTCTTGACAAAGTCATTGTCGTAAAAGGGTATACCGAAATGTTCAGACAGTCCTCTCGCAACAGAACGACCTCCTGCACCATACTGTCTGCTCACTGTAATTACCAATTTGCCATCCATAGAATTACTTTCCCTCCCTGAAAAATCACGCTGTTTTCTTAGCTAAAACTTTCTGGAATGCCACGCATGCCGCGATCATTGCAAGGCCTGCGATATCTGTCACCGGATGCGGGTCGATCAGCATGACGCCGCCGACAGTCATGACGGCACGTACGATCAGGTTCATATCTGCGAACAGATAACCTTCAAGACCTGCTGCCACACCGAAGATACCGATGGATGATGTGATAACGATCTGAACGACCTTAAGCGCGGTTGTATCGATCAGAAGCAGTGACGGGCTGAAGCAGAATACATACGGAACGATGAATACTGCAATCGCCAGTCTTGATGCGTTGAACGCCGTTTTCATCGGATTGGACTTAGCTATCGCCGAACCCGCATACGCTGCCAGCGCAACCGGCGGTGTGATATCGGCAACGATACCGAAGTAGAATACGAAGAAATGTGCAGCCATAGCCGGCACACCCATTCTGATCAGGATCGGAGCGGTCGTTGCTGCCATGATGCAGTAGTTGGCAGTTGTCGGAACACCCATACCAAGTACGATACAGCAC
>R21__coassemble_737_pt1 | contig 25498 bp, 17 predicted proteins | sample R21__metabat2_low_PE_028 | metagenome-assembled genome bin R21
TAATTTTCGGAAGAGTAATAGGACAATTAAAAACAGGGTCAGCGGATACATAAGAATCAACTGATCCTGTTTCTTTAAGTTGGCAGAATATATCAGCCACCATTTTTCAACACGATGAGAAGTACAGACCGTGCCGGTACATTTAACCTAAGTTGATCTTTTTCAACTATGAAATCTTTAAATAACTCGGGTTTTACCTTATCAGGGTTTTCAAATGTATTGTGATCATTCATGTATTGAGTCTGCAGAATAGTTGCCGCAGCAACTGTGAACGGAGCAAAATCCGGAATGTGAACGGTCAATGATGCTGACTTGTTAGGATCAATGTTGGCAAGAGTTATTTGCACATTAGCGTTGATCGGATTTCTGGAAACAGATGCATTCAGCTGAGGAATGGTTTCTTTTAGACCTGCGTAATCCTCGCAGAGGAGAGCACTGTCAAGTAATTCGGCATCTTGATGCACTTTATACATATCGAATATATGGTAAGTTGGGGTCAGAATCATTGCATCTTCTTTCGTGAGGACCATGGATTGAAGGACATTTACCATCTGAGCAATATTGGTCATGTGAATTCGGTCTGCATGGTTATTGAAGATGTTTAAACTTGTTGCAGCGCTGATGGCATCACGCATGGTGTTCTGCTGATAGAGGAAACCGGCCGGAGTCCCAGGTTCTTCGTTGAACCAGGTACCCCATTCATCGATAATCAGATCTACGTGGTGTTCAGGGTCATAAAAGTCCATGATTGCGGTATGTTTATTAATCAACTCTTCCTGCTTCCATGCAGCTTTCATGATGCCGAACCATTCGTCTTCATTGAATTCGGTAGCGCTGAAACGGGAATTTTCCGGATGAGAGATGTACTGCTCATTGTAATCAGATAGTCTGATAGTTTCGATCTTGTCTCCGACGCGAGTGTAATAATGTAGACCAATTGCGTTGATAAATGGAGCCGCATATTTCATGAGGTGTTGTGTCCATTTATAGTTATCATTTCTAGGGCCAGCAGCTATGCGGTATAGTTTGTTTTCACCATAATCACGTGCATAAAGATTGTAACGCATCATTTCATCAGTATAGTATTCAATGCGCATTCTGCCACCACAATTCCAGTTCTCGTTACCGATGCCGAAGTATTTAAGCCTGAATGGATCAGGGTGACCGTTCTGAGCTCGAAGTTTGGTCATCGGGGACAGGGCATCACTGTTCATATACTCCACCCACTCTGACATTTCGCGTACTGTTCCACTTCCGACATTGCCGCATATATATGGCTCAGCTCCTATCTGCGCACATAGGTCGAAGAACTCATGCGTTCCGAAGTGGTTATTTTCAACCACACCACCCCAATGTGTATTGATCATCGAAGGACGATCTTTTTTGGGACCGATGCCGTTCTGCCAATGATACTCATCTGCGAAGCAACCTCCAGGCCATCGAATGACAGGAACCTTGATGTGACGGAGAGCATCCACTACGTCGGAGCGAATACCTCTCACATTAGGAATAGAAGAATCTTCTCCGACATAAACGCCTCCGTAGATACAATTTCCCAGATGTTCGGCAAATTGTCCGTAGATCATTCGATTAATATGTGCTTTGACTTTTGCGCTGTTGATAATTAATTGATTGGCCATTTTTTCTTCCAAAACTCCTTTCGCCAAGACTATGTGCAAAATGTAGTGGGTTTAGTGTAATATGCCATTAGAGAAAGATAGAATACAATACTCTGTTGTTAAAAAGATATAAAAAGACATGACAAAAGAGTGTAAATGCCTCTATAACGACGAACAAAACCACAATTAGAATGACAAAAATGCACAAATGTGAGATAATAATATCACCTAAAACGTGCACGTGCAAACAATAAAAGTGGAAACCGTAAATGTAATGGAGGATGAAAAATGAAAAGGAAAGTTATCGCAACTCTTATGAGTGCAGCAATGCTGTCGTCGGCATTTGCACCGGTAGTTGCACAGGCAGAAGACGTTACTGAGATTACAGTCTGGTCGTGGGATTCAACTGTAGAAGCTATGATTCCGGCATTCGAGGAGGCTAACCCTGATATTAAGGTCACCTTCGCTAATGTAGGATCATCCGTCGATGAATACCAGGCAATCGATAATGCACTTCAGGCAGGAACCGGTTATCCGGATGTTGCGCATACTGAGTATTTTGCAATGCCTTATTTCGCACTGCAGGGCAAGCTGGCAGATCTCGGAGCACTTTTGTCAGGTGATTATGCTGACAAGTATGTAGAGGCTGCTTGGTCAGATGTACATTTCAATGATGCTCTGTATGCACTTCCGCTGGACTATGGCCCGGTAACATTCTTTTATAATGCTGATACATTTGCTAAGGCAGGCATCGAAGAAGCACCGAAGACATGGGACGAGTTCTATGAAGATGCTAAACTGATCCGCGCTCTTGGCGATGAATACTATATTACCAACGCAGCAGGCGATCTGTTTATGATTCTTTCACTGATCTGGCAGGCAGGTGGCCAGCCGTTTGCAGTTGATGGAACTGAAGTTACTATCGATTTCACAAGTGATGCATGTCAGGAAGCTATCGCATTCTGGCAGAAGATGGTTGACGAAGACCTGATTACCAATGCAATCCCGAACTGGTCTGATGACTGGAGCCGTACACTTAATGACGGTACTCTTGCATCTCTGGTTATTGGTGGATGGATGACTTCTCATCTGAAATCACGTGCACCGGAACAGTCAGGAAACTGGCGTGTAGCTATGATGCCGCAGTGGGATGCTTCCGAGAACTACAGTGCTGAGAACGGTGGTTCAGTTCTTACAGTTCTTGAAGCTTCTGAGAAAAAAGAAGCAGCAGCTCGCTTCGTAGAGTACATCTGTGATGGCGATGGCGTAATGCCGCGTGTACTGGATTATACTGCAACCGTTGCTAACCTTGAGCCGTATCAGAATGAAGAGTTCGCATCCGTAGAAGATGAGTTCTTTGGTGGCCAGCAGGTTAACGCTATTATCGGTGACATTGCTTCCAACGTAAGACCGGGTTGGGAATTCCCGCCGTTCTTCGAGTACATGAGAAGTGTATGGGAAGACTGCACAGCAGATTATTTTGCAACTGGAGAAGGATCCCTTGCAGATTCTATCGCAACATGGCAGCAGCAGAGCATTGATTACGGTAATGCACAGGGCTTCACCGTTAAGTAATTAGAGAAAAGAATATAAAAGAATCCTTAGGAACCGCCGCATGGCAGCGCATCGCCGGCGGCGGTTTTTTAAATCAGTGATGCATGAAACTGCTTTTATGGGGAGGCAGAGATGAAACACAGATACAGACAAAATCGTGCAGGATGGCTTTTTATTGCACCTTTCGGAATCCTGTTTATTTTCGTATTTATTATTCCGATCATTTATTCTTTTTATATCAGTCTGTTCCAGAATAAGTTGGTTGGCGGAGATATGTTCGTGGGACTCGCTAACTATAAAGTGCTGTTGAAAGATGCCAGATTCTGGGAAGGCGTACGACGTGTATTTACATATTGCATTATTCAGGTTCCAGTGATGCTGTTTCTATCAGCGGTAGTAGCGCTCCTGTTAGATTCAGGAAGACTGAGAGGTAGCGGGTTTGTTCGAATCGTTGCTTTTTTACCGTACGGTGTACCTGCAATCGTAAGTACTTTGATGTGGGGATTTATGCTGGGCACAAAGTATGGTCTGGTAAAGAATATTAACTCTGTACTTCACACAGAGTTCAATCCTTTCAGTGCACAGTGGATATTGGGGTCTGTTGCGCTGATCGCAACCTGGACATATACAGGATACAATATGTTGATCTTCTACTCTTCATTGAAGACGATTTCAGCTGATCTGTACGAAGCGGCAGTTATTGACGGAGCTTCCCGCTGGCAGGTTATCAGATTTATCAAACTTCCTGCATTAAAGGGATCGGTAGTGGTCACCATTATTTTCTCAATTATCGGAAGCTTCCAGTTGTTCAATGAGCCTACGATTTTGAAGAGCATGATTGGTAATACTGGTATTACAACATACTATACGCCGAACATTTATGTATATAATCAGGCCTTTACAGGTTCACAGCAAGGCTATGCCGCTACCATCGCGATTGTAATGGCGGTGATTACTGTTTCGCTGGCATACATTGTTCAGTTCAGAGGCCTTAAGAACACAAGCGTTCAGGAATAAAAAAGTGGTGAAATATATGAAAAAACATCGATTTTATACTTACGAGAACCCCAAAAAAAGTAATTTGCTGACATTTCTGGCAGGTCTGTTCTGCTTCTACACCTTGTTGCCGTATGTCTGGCTTGCGATAAATGCGACCAAGTCCCAGAACGATTTTATTTCAACATTTGGTCTGGCCTTCGGCAGCAGGTTTGCATTGTTCGAGAATATTAAGGCTGTTTTTACTTATGATCATGGTGTATTCGCACATTGGCTTTTGAATGCTGCTTTCTATACAATCGTCAGCGCAACATTATCGACTTTGTTTGCAACTATGGCCGGATATTCATTGGCTAAACTAGATTTTAAAGGAAAAAGAGTCGTTTTGATGATTATCCTTGGTGCAATATCTGTTCCAGGTATTGCCCTTGCTATTCCGCAGTTCCTTCTTTTTGCAAAATTAGGTATCACCAATACCATATGGGCTATTCTGATCCCGTCGTCAATTTCTCCGTTTGGTGTTTATCTGATGTGGATCTTTTCTTCGCAGGCGATACCGACAGTTATTTTGGAAGCTGCCGAGATCGATGGAGTTGACTCTCTGCATAGATTTACCAGAGTGGCACTTCCTATTCTGGCACCAGAACTGGTTACCGTTTTTTTGTTTGCGTATGTTGCAGTATGGAATAATTTCTTCCTGCCGCTCATAATGCTAAAGAATTCGAAACTGTATCCGCTGTCACTTGGATTGTATCAGTGGAACAGTGCTAACTCACAGGCCGGAGGAACCGGCGAATTGATTCAGAATCTGGTTATCACAGGTGCACTGTTGACAATCATTCCGTTGATTATAGCATTCCTCTGTCTGCAGAAATACTGGCAGGATGGTTTGTCTGTAGGTGCAGAGAAAGGCTGATGAGAGATGGGCGTAAAGAAGATTCCGTATCTTGGTGTGAATGGTTACAACAAGAGAACCCTGTTCGTAGAGGATAAGCCTTTTATGGTTCTGGGGGGAGAACTGCATAATTCAGCAGCCTCCAACCCGGAGCACATGGAGAAAGAAGTTTGGCCCTACATTCGTGAACTTCATATGAATACGGTGATTCTGCCCATTGCATGGGAGGAGATAGAACCGGAAGAAGGTACTTGGGAGTTCTCACTGATAGATGAACTTCTCAGACAGGCCCGTAGAGAAAATGTGAAAATTGTATTGCTGTGGTTCGGATTGTGGAAGAACGGAGAAAGCTATTATGTACCAGAGTGGGTGAAACGAGATACAGTTCGTTTCTTCAGGAACCGTTATTTTGGAGGAGCGATTTCAGCTACGATTTCTCCGGTCTGTCAGGAAGCAATCGAAGCAGACAGCAAAGCATTTGCTGCATTGATGGCACATCTTGCAGATGTTGATATATATGACAGAACAGTAATCAGTGTTCAGGTGGAAAATGAGATCGGATTTCTTGGCGGAGAGAGGGATTTCTCAGAACAGGCAACTGAATTATATGGACAGAATATGCCGATAGAGGCTGAAAATTTCTGGAAGGTTAAAGGCAACTGGAAAGAAGCACTGGGCGAAGACGCTCCTGAATTCTTTATGGCGTGGCAGTATGCCAAGGCAATTGAGCGGATTGCTGCAGCAGGAAAAAAAGAGTATCCAATTCCGATGTATATCAATGCCTGGATTGAACAGCATCCGGATCATCCGGGAGAGTATCCTAGTGGTGGGCCGGTGGCAAAACTTGTTCCGTTCTGGCTAAAATTTGCTCCATCTATCGATTTTGTAGCTCCGGATATCTATCACCCCAACTTTAAAGGAGTGTGTGAGTCGTATCTGGCAGGAGGAAACGAATACTTTATTCCTGAAGCACGTAGAGACCCGATCACAGCATCTAATGTATTTTATGCGTTTGGCGGTATTCAGGCGATGGGATATTCGCCGTTTGCAGTGGAAGATTTCTGTCGGGATAATATAGAAGCTCCTGATGAAAAACTGTTGCGAAGCCTGAATATTGACCTAAGTGGGTTCAACTGTTTTGGGACGGCACCATTTATTCAGAAGTCTTATGAGGTTCTGGAAGGACTGCTTCCTTTGATAGCAGAAAAAAGAGGCTCATCAGAGATGATTGGTTTTATCAGGGCCACTAATGTGGAACGCGGATGTACGATCCCTCTCGAGAAGTTTGATTTGCAACTGGACTATATTATCGAAGATGTAGGAAAACCGGGATGTGCAGGTATTGTGTTCCCAGTGGAAGATGGTTTTTTCATCACGGGATGCAATGTAAAATTTACAGCACGCCCGAAGAAGGGCAGTGAGCAGAATGTAATGACAATTCGTCTTCAGGAAGGTGCTTTCATTGACGGTGAATGGAAGCCGGGAAGAATTCTGAATGGAGATGAACTGCATGACAACAGTATCGGGTCGATGGCGGAAACAAAATATATGAAAGTACAGGTGTACTGATTGGCAGGGAGGAGCAGGACGATATGTTCCTCCCTGTTCTTATTGGTAGATCTGAAAAATCGGAAAAATTAGGGAAAGCTGTGTTATAGTTAGGGCATACTATAGTGTTAAAAACAGTAGCATAGTATTGTGGAATATAAATAATAAACAGGAGTTTTACATGACAGAATTCAAGACAGTACGCAATCAGAACGGACCTGAGCTTGGCTACAACAGCGTTGGTCTGCTTGAAAAAGACGGATTATTCTTTAAAGACATGGAGCGCACAGGTGAGCTTGTTCCTTATGAGGACTGGAGACTGACTCCGGAAGAGAGAGCGAAGGACCTGGCATCGAGACTTTCTGTGGAAGAGATCGCAGGACTTATGATGTACAGTGCGCATCAGATGGTTCCGGCTTCGATAAACGGGGTATTCCCGGGAACCTATCGCGGTGGTCAGGCTCGAGAGGCATGCGGAGCAGAAGAATGGGAGCTGACAGATCAGCAGAGTAAATTCCTGACGAAGGACCATGTTCGTTTCGTCCTTGCTACGGAGCTGAAAAACGGTGAGGTGGCTTCGAAGTGGAGCAATGAGCTGCAGAAGCTGTGCGAAGATATGCCCCATTGTATTCCGGCAAATATCAGCACAGACCCCAGACACGGCGCAGGCAAAGCTTCCGCTGAGTTTAAGACTCAGGCGAAAGGTGTCAGCAAGTGGCCGCATGGACTTGGCCTTGCAGCTACATTTTCTCCGGAGCTTGTCAGAGAGTTCGCAAGAACTGCAGCAGCTGAGTACAGAGCTCTGGGCATCACCACAGAGCTGGGCCCGCAGATCGATCTGGGTACGGAACCCAGATGGATGAGAGTGGGCGATACCTGGGGACAGTCCAGTGACCTTGTTACAGATTATGCTAAGGCTTACTGTGAGGGACTGCAGAATGATCCGGAAGCAGGAGACAGCTGGGGCAGCGGCAGCGTAGCTGCCATGGTTAAGCACTGGCCGGGCGGTGGACCCTGCGAGGGCGGAAGAGACGCACATTATGCCTTCGGCAAATATGCAGTATATCCGGGAGAGAACCTTGAGGAGCATCTGAAACCCTTCCTGGAAGGAGCTTTCAAGCTGGACGGTACAGAGTGTGCATCTTCCGTTATGCCGTACTACACCGTCAGCTACGGAGTTGATCCGTCAGGCGATAATGTGGGAAACAGCTACAGCAAGTACATCATCAAGGACCTGCTGAGAGATAAGTATGGCTTCGAAGGCATCATATGTACCGACTGGGGTATTACGAATGACCCGGATCCGGAGATCGATGCATTTGGCTCAAGATGCTTCGGAACAGAGAAGCTGACTGTGGCAGAGCGTCATCTGCGCATCATCGAGAATGGTGTGGACCAGTTCGGCGGAAACAATGATATCGAGCCTATTCTGGAAGCTTATCGAATCGGCTGTGAGAGACATGGCGAAGAGGCCATGAGAGCGAGATTCGAGGAGAGCGCAGTCAGACTGCTTGTGAACAGCTTCCGCTGCGGTCTTTTCGAGAATCCTTACCTTGAGCCGGAGAAGAGTGTTGAAGTTCTGGGATGCGATCCATACGTGGAAGCAGGCTTCAAGGCGCAGCTGAAGAGTGTCGTGATGGTAAAGAACAACGGCGTGCTTCCGCTTCAGGGAAGAAAGAAAGTCTATATTCCGGGAAGGCATATTGATTCCCGTAAGGGCTTCTTTAGAAATATGGTGCCGGCTGTGGATCTTCCGGGCGTTAACGCCTGGGAAACAGAGGAGTTTTATGAGCAGGTGGACAGACCGGAAGATGCTGATTTCGCTGTCGTATTCATCGAGAGCCCGATCAGTGACGGTTACAGCAAGGAGACCGGATACAGACCGGTTGCCCTTCAGTTCAGACCTTACACCGCTGATGCGGCAAGAGAAGTCAGCATAGCCGGCGGTGATTTCAGGGAAGCTTCTGATAACAGAACCTATAAGGGTAAGACCAATACGGCGGCGAATGAAAGCGATCTGGACGCAGTGATCGATACGAAGAAAGCCATGGGTGACAAGCCTGTGATCGTATCCATCCGAATGAACAATCCGTGTATGGTCGCTGAATTCGAGAAGTATGCGGATGCTGTTCTTGTGGACTTCGGTGTCGAGGCAAGAGCAGTTTATTCCCTGATCAGCGGCGCGGCAGAACCGTCTGCTTTACTGCCTGTTGCAATTCCGAGAGATATGGAGACAGTAGAGAAACACTTCGAGGACAAGCCGTTCGATTATGAGGCCTATGTTGACAGCTGCGGCAACAAGTATGACTTCGGCTACGGACTTAACTGGAAGGGTATCATTCAGGATGCGAGAACAGAAAAATATGTAAAATAAGCAGAATAAGTCTGTGAGAGGACCCCTTTGCCGGGCAGCCGGTGAAGGGGTTTTCTGCGTCTTACGGTAATCGTTAATTACACTTGAATATACGCTCCTTAATCATGGACATGGCAGATTACAAGTGAGATAATCATGCCATCTGAGTGTGCACGTGCAACACGCTCGTATATTGGGAGGAAAAGATCAATGAAACGTGCAAATGTTACAGTCGACAAGGACTTCGTGATCGCGAAGACAGAAGATACACTCTTCAGCTCCTTCGTGGAACCGCTGGGACGCTGCATCTATGGCGGCCTCTATGAGCCGGGACATCCGACAGCAGATGAGGATGGTTTCAGACAGGACGTTATGGATTACGTAAAGCCGCTGAACCTGACCATGAACCGCTTCCCGGGCGGCAACTTCACATCTACATACCGCTGGGAAGACGGCATCGGTCCCAAGGAGAAGAGACCGCGCAGAGCAGAAGTTGCATGGCAGTGCATCGAGACGAATGAATTCGGTCTGGATGAGTTCGCCAAGTGGTCGAAGAAAGCCGGCAGCGATGTCATGATGACAGTCAATCTTGCGACAAGAGGTGTGCTTGAAGCCATGGACTGCGTTGAGTACTGCAACTTCAAGGGCGGTACTTACTGGTCTGACCGCAGACGCGAGAACGGCTTCGAAGAGCCCTTCGGTTATAAATACTGGTGCCTGTCCAATGAAGTGGACGGCGTATGGCAGGTAGGTCAGAAGAAACCTTATGAGTACGGTCTTCTGGCCAAGGAAGCTTCCAAGGGAATGAAGCTGATCGATCCGGACATCAAGACTGTCCTTGCAGGTACTTCAAGCCGCTGGTCACAGACTTTCCCGGAGTATGATGCAACTGCCCTGACAGAGGCTTATGACTTCGTGGACTACCTGTCCATCCATCATTACATCGGCAACTATGACGGTGACAGCGCATCTTACCTTGCAAAGCCAATCTCTACCAACACTTACTTCGATCAGGCAGCAGCTGCGATCAAGTATGTAAAGACCAAGCTGAAATCTGAGCATGATGTATATATTTCATTTGACGAATTCAATACCTGGCACAATATCATGCAGGAAGAGCGCTTCGAGGAGAAGTGGAGAATAGCTCCGCCGCTTCTGGAAGATATCTATACTGCCGAGGATGCGCTGGCTCTGGGCGGTATGCTCCTGGCAGTGCTTCGCCATGCTGATGTGGTTAAGATCGCATGTGTTTCCGAGCTTGCAAACTGCATCTCTCATATCAGAACAAGAAATGAGGGAGGTGCGTGGGTTCTTCCGGCTTACTATTCCTGGCTGCATTACTCACAGTTCGGCCGCGGAACAGCTATGCAGACCATGGTTAAGTCCGACAGCTATGACTGCGCAGAAGCTAAGGATGTTCCTTATCTGGATGCACAGGCGATCATGCAGGACAACGGAGATGTGGTCCTCTTCGCCATCAACAGAAGTCTGGATGAGCAGCTGGATCTTAACATGAGCCTGAGAGGCTTCGAAGGATCCTTCGAAGTGACCAGACATATCGTTCTTACAGCTGATGATCCGAAGGCTACCAACACCGAGGTGGATCCGCTGAATGTTGTTCCCACAGAGAACGGAAATGCCAAGTGCAGCGGCAGCACAGTTACTGCACAGCTGGACAAGATGAGCTGGAATGTCATCTATCTGACTGCAGTTAAAGAGTAAATGCCGATAAAAAATGAAGAACTATGCCCGAAATGTACAGAAGACCACTGTATATTTCGGGCTTTTGTTGTGTACGTGAACAAAGACTTAAAATTTGTCCCGTCTTCATTCATAACTTATCCCCTGCCTCGCTCAGGGAGTGTTTTATATAATGTACATCGTAGTCGAAAGGCTGCATGGTATTTTAAAAACTCAGAAGAGTCTGGGTAAATTTAGGGAGGTTACACATGAACAAGAAACTTGCTGCAATGATCGCAACAGCAGCGGTAACTGCGATGACAGGTGCAGGAACAACTTTCGCTGAAGAAGTGAAAGAGTTCACAGCATTCTTCGCTGTACCGGGCACAGAGATCAACAAAGACAACGATATTCAGCAGATCATCGCTGAGAAGACCGGTGTTAAAGTCGATGAGACCTGGCTGACAGGTCAGACAGAGGAAGAAGCTATCGGTACCATGATCGCAGGCGATCAGTATCCGGACTTCATCGATGGTGGTGTTGCTACTTCTTCTCTGTACGAAGCAGGCGCTCTGATCCCGCTGGATGATTATATCGAGCAGTATCCGAACCTGAAGAACTACTACACAGAAGAGCAGTGGGAGAGCCTTCGTCAGGATGACGGTCACATCTACTGGATCAACCAGTTCGACAACATCCTTGGTGAGGACAAGACCACAACTCAGACTCTGGGTGCTTTCTGGATCCAGGCTCGTGTACTTGAGTGGGCAGGATATCCGGAAGTTAAGACTCTTGACCAGTACTTCGATCTGATCGAGAGCTACAACGAAGCGAACCCGACCATGGAAGACGGCACACCGAACATTCCGTACACTATCCTCTGCGAAGGTACTAAGTTCTTCGGTCTGACAGGTGCTCCGCTTGAGCTGGCAGGTTACCCGAACGAGGGTTCCGTATATGTTGATGAAGAGGCACTTCAGTGCGTTGACTACAACGTAACAGACCTTACAAAGCAGTATTATCAGAAACTGAATGAAGGCTATAAGAGCGGTCTTGTAGATCCGGAAGCTTTCACTCAGACATACGATGAGTACATCGCTAAACTTTCTTCCGGTCGTGTTCTTGGTATGCATGACCAGTGGTGGAGCTTCCACACACCGGTTGAGAATGCTATCGCACAGGCTGGTCTTGATGCACAGGGCTGTGACTACATCCCGCTGGGCATCACCATGGATGAGAGCATCCAGAACCGTTGGTTCACACTTCAGGATACAGTTAACGTAGCACAGGGTATCGCAATCACTAAGGACTGCAAAGATCCGGATGCTGCAGCTAAGTTCCTGAGCGACCTTCTGGATCAGGAGATCCGCGATCTTCGTTTCTGGGGTGTTGAAGGCGTTGACTACGAAGTAGACGAGAACGGCGCTTTCTACCGTACAGAAGAGCAGAGAGCACAGGCTTCCGACTCCGCTTACATTGCATCTCATACCTGCCAGTATGTATGGTTCCCGCAGTATGACGGTACCAGCACAGACGGCATCAATGCAAATAAGCCGGAAAACCAGCCGGGTGAGTTCTATGATGGCCTTCGTTCCGATATCAAAAAGACATTCGACGCTTATGGCGTAAAGACATATGTTGAGATGCTTGGCAGAAACGATGCACCGGGACCGTGGTATCCGATGTGGACATACACCAACGCTATGACAACCAGCACTGAGGGTGGTGTAGCATTCACCATGATGGATGAAGTTCTTCATGAGTACATGCCGATGGTATGCATCGCTGATGACTTCGAAGCAACATGGCAGGAATTCCTGGATCGTTACAATTCATGCAATCCGCAGGCATTCATGGATGAAGTACAGGGAGAGCTTGAGAGAAGAATTGAAGCTCACAAGGCTTTCGAATAATTCGGTATTCAACCTGAAACTTAGAACCTGAGCTGAGGCTGCCGCGTTAAGAGAAACTTGCTTAATGCGGCAGCCTGTTTATAGAAAGAGAGAATAGAATGGCATCTGTATCGGGGACAGCAACCGTCCGGAAAGATAAAAAGATTACATGGAAGGAAATCAAGAAACAGCGTGCGCTTCTGATTGCTTCAGCTTGTTTCGTGATATATGGAATCGTCTTTTACTATGCTCCGCTTGCCGGCTGGATCATGGCATTCCAGAACTATAAACCGAAGGACGGCCTGCTTGGCTCTGAGTTTGTCGGAATGGCAAAATTCGTAAGACTGTTTTCAGATCCGTCCTTCTTACAGACAATCAGAAATACACTGGGTATGGGTCTTCTGAACCTGGTAACAACATTCGTAATGGCTATCGTATTCGCCATCCTTCTGAATGAGGTTAAGAGAACCGGCCCCAAGAAAGTGGTTCAGACAATTTCTTACCTGCCCCACTTCCTTTCCTGGATCATTGTAACAGGTATCCTGCATGACCTTCTGTCTTCCAGCGGTATCATCAACGAGATCCTCACAGGTCTGCATATTATAAGCAGTCCGATCAACTTCTTCGCACAGCCGAAGCTGTTCTGGCCTCTGGTTGCTTTCGCAAATGTATGGAAAGAGACCGGTTGGAACGCGATCATCTACCTCGCAGCAATTACGGCTATTGACCCGTCTCTCTATGAGGCAGCGGCTATGGACGGTGCAGGCAGATGGCAGAAGATCAAGAACGTAACCCTTCCGGGTATCCGTTCTACGATCACCATCCTTCTTCTTATGAACGTAGGTAATGTCCTGAACGCAGGTTTCGAAATTCAGTACCTGCTCGGAAACGGTCTGGTACAGAGTGTTTCCAGAACCATCGATATCTATGTACTGAAATGGGGTATCAGTCAGAACGACTATTCCATCGGTACAGCTGCAGGTATCTTTAAGAGCGTCGTTAGTATCGTGCTGATCATCGTGGCTAACCAGATCGCAAAACGCAACGGCGAAGAGCGCCTGTTCTAAGATACGAGGAGGAATGATATGAAGATCAAGACTAAGAAACATCCGGCTGATATAGCCTTCAATATCTGTAACGGGTTATTCCTGTTCCTGTTTGTTGTTATTACCTTATATCCGATTCTGAATACACTGGCTATTTCTTTCAATGACGGTACCGATGCTCTTCGCGGCGGTATCCACCTGATCCCGCGTGTATTCACCTGGAAGAACTATGAGACAGTTATGCAGAGAGACTCTCTGATGGTTGGTGCAACCGTAACTGTTGCAAGAACCGTTATCGGCACACTGTTTGCCCTGATCGCAAATGCGATCCTCGCATTCATCGTCAGCCGTAAAGAGTTCCTGTTCAAGAGAAGCCTGTCTCTGTTCTGGATCATCACCATGTACGTTAACGGCGGTATGATCCCGACCTTCCTGCTTTACAGAAATCTGCACCTTACCAACAGCTTCTGGGTATATGTTATCCCGGGTGCGGTAAGTGCCTTCAACATGCTGGTTATCCGTACCTACATGCACGGAATTCCGGAGTCTCTGGAAGAGTCAGCTAAGCTTGACGGCGCAGGCTATGTAACTATTTTCGTGAAAATTATCTCTCCGCTGTGCAAGCCGGTTTACGCTACAGTTGCTCTGTTCGTAGCCGTAGGTCAGTGGAACTCATGGTTCGATGCAATGCTGTACAACAGACTTGCAGACCAGTATACAACTCTTCAGTATGAGCTGATGAAACTGCTTTCCTCTGTAACCAACCAGAGCAGCAATGCTCAGACTATGAAGAATGCGGTAGCAGCTGTTACACCTACTTCTGTAAGAGCAGCAGCAACTATCGTTACCATTCTTCCGATCGTATGTCTCTATCCTTTCCTGCAGCGTTACTTTGTAACAGGTCTGACACTGGGAAGTGTTAAGGAGTAATCGGAACTGAATTAAGAAAAATCCGGGGAACCGGGGAGTCGCTTGCGACTGTAAAACATGCTGAAATAACATGCTGGGCAGAGTAATTTCCGCAAATAGTGTTTTACATTCTTAAGTGGCCTCCCGGTTCTCTTTTTTGTGATTTTAAGTATGGTAAAATTATTTTTCTAGACTGTTATTCGGAGAGGATAAGCATGGTTATTGGCAAATGCAAAGGAATTATTAACAACCTGAAGATCCGTGACAAACTCATCCTGTTTTATATCGTGTGCGTACTGCTTCCGCTCATTGTCACAGATGTACTGATCGTCAGAAGAATGGTCGAAGAAGAAAGGCGGACAGAGTATTTGGGCCGTGAGAGCATTGCAAATGCTGTGGAAAATGATCTGGACGCTACAATAGATGATGTATCTTGGCTGGCCAATAGACTGTATCTCAACAGGAAAATTTATAATTTCGTAGAAAAAGAGTATCCGTCAGCAGAAAAGTATTATCGGGCATGGTATGAAATGATGCAGACTACTCTGTTTATCGGAAAGTATGGAATGGGAAGCACCACTGCCGATATCTATGCAGACAACCCTACTATCATAAACGGTGCATGGTTTTCCAGAATCGATAAGATCAGGGATACGGAATGGTATAAGGAATTCTGTGAAGCCGGCACGGATCGCAGCTTCAAGATTTTTTATGACAGAAACGAGCGGCTGAAGACAGGAAGCAGGCGAGCGATCTTTATCCGCCGGATGGATTATTCCGGCAACGCTATGGAGAAGCTGGTCGTACTGGAACTGGACGTCAGCGCAATGGCTAGATCGCTCGAAGGGCTGGATTACAGAAGTTCCATCTATGTATGTGAGGGTGACAGGATCCTTTACTCCAACAGTCATAACCTTGCATCGCATGCAGATTTTCCGGTGCTGTCAGACGCAGAAACCGGAAGCTATTACGAGAGAGAGATCAATCTGTATGGTCAGCAGCTGACAATTCGTATTAAGGAAATGCCTATCGACGCAGTGAATTTCTTAAAGAGAAATCTCCTGCTTCTGATCATTCTGGTTTTGATCAATATTCTCTTTCCGCTTGTACTGGTAATGATCATAAACAGATCACTGGTGCAGCGGCTTGGCGAACTCAGCCAGGTATTCAGGAAGGTGAATGAAGACAGGATGCCGGCGCTTAATAATGTGAGGGGCAGCGATGAGATCGGGTCCCTGATGTACAACTATAATCGCATGGCCGGCAGAATGAATGAGCTGATCGAAACGGTCTATAAGTCAAGACTGAGAGCCCAGGAGAATGACATCGCAAGACAGAACGCTGAACTTCTTGCCCTTCATTCTCAGATCAATCCGCACTTCCTGTTCAATGCGCTGGAGAGCATCCGCATGCACAGCATACTCAGGGGAGAAGACGAAACCGCTGAGATGGTTGAGAAACTGGCTGCAATGGAGCGCAGCAATGTGTACTGGGGAAGCGACCTTGTCACGATCGGAGATGAGGTCAGATTCGTCGACAACTATCTGGGACTGCAGAAGTATCGCTTCGGAGATCGCATCTCATATGCCTTCGAAGTGGAGGACAGCTGCAGGGATTATTGTATTCCCAAGACGTCGATCGCAACTTTCGTTGAAAATGCCTGCGTTCATGGAGTGGGAAAGAAATCGTCCAAAGTATGGATCTTCGTCAGAGCCTACGAGAAGAATGGTATGCTCCATATCGAGATAGAGGATACCGGAAACGGTATGAGCGACGAGGACAGAGATAAGATGCTTGAAGAGATGCGCAGTGCATCCATAGAGAAATTGAAGGGCAGAGAGCACATAGGTGTGATCAATGCCTGCCTGCGTATACGTATGGTGAGCGGACAGACTGCCACCTTCGATGTGTCGGGTGAAGAAGGACTGGGTATGCTGGTGGATATCTGCATACCTGCTGCATCCCTGCCTGAAAAAGAACAGGCAGAGACAGATGTCATGTGAGGAAGGAAGATAACATGCTGAAGGTAATGCTTGTAGACGATGAAGTCTTTATTCTGGAGGGTCTTAAAAAGCTGATCAACTGGAATGAGGAGGGGTTCGAGATCATTGCCACTGCTTCGAACGGAAGAGAAGCACTGGAGAAAGCCAGAGAGAATAACTTCGATCTGATCATCGCTGATATTCAGATGCCTGAGATGACAGGACTGCAGCTGTTTGAACGAATCCGAAAAGAGATATCGGAGACGGTCCACCTTGTGATTCTCAGCGGCTTTGCGGATTTCGCTTATGCTAAGGAAAGTATTAAGTATCAGGTGACAGATTATATCCTGAAGCCCGTCGACCGAAGCGCTCTTCTGGATCTTCTGCGCAGTGTCAGAGCCGAGCGTGGTGAGACAAAGCAGAGGGAGGCCGATGCCGAAGAGATGCGGAAAGGATATCTTGCGTCTAACCTGAGAGCGGTCATCAGAGGTAAATTCGATGAGATCAATGTGGGCCATGTCACTGAACAGCTCAACTTCGGCAGTGAGATGAGATACATTGAGATCGAGCCTGACCTGCAGCTCATGGAAGAAGCAAATATGAACGAAGAGGATTTCAGAAACCTGCAGAGAAAACTCCATGAGAGCTGCAGCAAGTTTCTGGGAGAGTACAGCGATTACTGCGTCTTCGATGTCTCAGGGGAACATAAGACGTATGATGTGGGACTTATTCTGTGTGATGATTTTCTGAAAAAGCAGGAACAGGATGAGGAGACTTATCTTAGAAGAAAGCTGCAGGAAGAGGTGGGGAAACCTGTACTTCTTCTGATTGGCAAGAAGGTGCAGGATGTCAGGAGACTGACATATTCTTACAGCGATACTGCGCTCCTCAGATCGGTATACTGGCTTCTTCCGCGCAGGACCCTCTATTATTATGAGAATGAGCTTCAGGTAACCGGGGATGGAGTACTTCTGTACAAGGAACAGCTCGATGCGCTGATCAATGCCATTGAACAGAATGAAGACAGTGCCATCCGAAAGGGCATTGAAAATCTCTATGCACAGATGAACGGACAGAAGATCACGGGAAGCGGTATGAGACTGAACTTCAATTATCTTGTCTTCCAGCTGATCAATCTGGCCACTGAGCAGGATCCTAAGATCAATCAGGAAGAAGTCATGAAGCAGATCGGTGAGGGGACCCACGGGGGCAGTGTCCTTCAGGGCAGCCAGGAACATCTCTATCGTTTTGCAAGTGAGTATGCATCCTATCTGGCCCAGCTCAGAAAGGAATCATCCGGCGGACTCTTCCATGAGATCGAGATGGATATCAGGAAGAACTATGCAGATAATCTGACGCTGAAGAGCCTGAGTGAAAAGTATTACCTGAATGCAGCATATTTGGGACAGCTTTTCAGAAAACAGTATCACGAGAGTTTCAAGTCTTATCTCAACCGCTATCGCATGGAGCAGGCATTGCTGCTTCTTCTCAGAAGTGATCGAAAGATCGCGGATATAGCGCAGGATGTGGGATATCATGATGCCGACTATTTCGTGAGCAAGTTTATTGATTATAAGGGATGCACGCCGGCGCAGTTCAGAAGAAAGGCAAGGGAGAGCTGAAAAAACTGCCGCATCAGTCAGATGGCTGGTGCGGCAGTTTTTCTTCTGTGAATCAGTTGATGCCCAGACGGTTCTTTACATAAGCAAGGCTGTCCAGATACTGCTGATCGGTGTCAAGATGTTCAATGATCAGAGGCATCTCTGGGTTGTACTTATCAATAAGGGATACATATTTCTCCATATTCATGATGCCGTCACCGCAGAAGGTCTCACGAAGCTGGAAGGTAAGGTCATCAAGGAGCTTGATATCCTTCAGATGGCAGCTGTCGATGAGGGGGCCGAGCTTGTCGAAGCATTCATCCATGAATTCATCCATGAAGAAGTAACGCTCCGGACAGTTGATCATGTTGATGAAATCCATGTGCACGCCCATTCCTTCACGGTCGACTTCCTGAAGGAGTTTCAGGTAGTCGTCAGGACCTGTCGGGATCATCCAGGGCATGGGCTCGATGGAATACTTGGTATTCTTGGGATTAACTTCGTCAAGAAGTTCTCTTGTGTAGCGAATAACTTCTTCGCGGCACTCTCTCGAGAAGTTTTCACGGTAACCGCCGTCCCAGACAGGGCCTCCGTAGGTGCCGGATGTATTCGCGCAGCAGAGTGCACCGATCTCATCGGCCAGCTTGAGCTGGCGTACAGCTCTGGCTCTCGCCTCCTCGCGTTCCTGTCGGTCGGTGGCCAGAACATTTCTCCAGATGCCGACTTCGGCGATCAGAAGATCATTGTCATGTGCGGCATCGACATAGTCGGCGATCACTGATTCGGGAGCAGTCGCTTCGATCGGAAAGTTGACGCAGCGGCATCCCAGTTCCACCATTCTCTTGGCCCAGTCCTTCGCATTTTCATGGGCAAGAGGAGAAGATAAACCTAATCTCATTTCTTAAATACCTCCATTGCTTAAAACATATATCTGTTGATCACGCCGGTTCGATAACACCGGGGTCAGTTGTCATCTCGTAGGGAAGACCTGTTTCAGCAGCCTTCATAACGCCCAGCATCATTTCAGTGACATGGACAGCGAGATCCGGGTTGCAGGGATTATGTGCACCTTCGGCAATTGATCTGTAGACTGCTTCTACGCCGAGACAGCGGACATACTCGCCGATATCCTGGTTCAGTTCGGGAACAGCGAATGCATTGCCTTCGCCGGTATCGTTGCCGCCGAAGCACTTGGCAAGAACCTGTTCCTTGCGGAAAACTTTAGGTGTGCCGCCGTGCATATTCGGATCGGGAACCATGAGAGTTCCGTCTGTTCCGTAGATCTCGAAGTTGGGAAGAGAAGTCTTCCAGATATCGAAGCTCATGTTCATGTTTACGATGACGCCGCTCTTCATCTGAATGATGAAAGAATAGAATGTGGGGACATTTACATCCACTTTCTGTCCGAAACGGGGCTGGGTGTAGATGGTTCTCTGTGCGAAACCTGTGCCGGATACAGCTGTGATGCGTTCAGCAGCACCGAGCATGGTGACAAGTGCTGTGAAGTAGTAGCCGCCCATATCGAAGACAGGGCCGCCGCCCTCTGCATAGAATGCTTCGGGGTAGGGATGCCAGGTTTCGACACCTGAGGTCATCATATTCGCACTGACATACAAGGGCTTGCCGATCCAACCGTCCTGAAGGAGCTTGCGGCAGGTGGACAGACTGCTTCCGAGGAAGGAATCCGGGGCACAGCCAATGATCAGACCTTTTTCCTCGGCAAGGGCCTTGATCTCAAGAGCATCCTCAAGTGTGAGCGCGAAAGGCTTTTCGCAGAAGAGGTGCTTGCCGGCCTTCAGAATCTGCTTGTTCAGTTCGGTGTGAGCCTTGGGCGGCGTCAGGTTAACGACCAGATCGATCTCCGGGTCCTGAAGCATTTCCTCGATGGAACATGCAACCGGGATCTCATATTTCTCAGCGACCTCCTGTGCGTGCTCTGCATGAAGCGCGGCAACGGACTTGATGGTCAGGTGGTCTGAATAGAGTCTCTTGATATCGCGGATATAGACGTGGCTGATGACGCCGGCACCTGCGATGCCGATAGTTAAGTGTCTCATATGTATGCCTCTCCAAAAAGAAATACTATTTTTACATCATAATAAAAATGTACACCAGAAGAGCAAATAATACATATAAAAATATGCTTATTTCTGCTCAGAATATGCCCAGAATATGTCGGCTATATGTCCGGGATCTGTCAGACTGTTGGCAGGAAAAGATCATACTATTCAAAACTGATAAAATATACAGCATATAATTATGCAATATATCCAGAGGACGAATGCTCGAACCAATGATATGATGATTGATAGGCAGACGAAACATATTGCCCATAATATGCTTAATATTGACAGGTGACCTTAAGAATTTCTTAAGTCTGTGGGGAAAGGGAAAGTACATGGAGAAACAGCAGCAGGAAGTGATCCGATATCAAAATCATTATGATGTGAATGTTGCATTCCGCACTTCACCGAGGTGCTTTCCTGTGCATTGGCATAAGTCCGCAGAGTTTATTCTGGCACTGAAAGATCACTGCAGATACAGCGTACAAGGAGAAGAATATGACCTTCAGAACGGAGATGTCCTGCTGGTATGGCCCACAGAGCTGCATTCTGTGATCGATACTCCCGGTGAGGCATCGGTGATTCTTCAGTTTCCGTCGACCATGGTGGATTCGAACCTGGACCTGTCCACGGCACTTTCATCGATGACATCCCTTCATAAGATATCCCGAGCAGAATTACCCGAACTCTGCAAGACGCTCAGAGAATACATCTTAGACTGCAGATATCTGGGAAAGTCCGATGATCCCTTCGCAGAGACGCTGAGCAAGATGACTATATATAAGATCCTGCTGGCCATTGCGCAGTATGGCGTCGATCACATGGGAAGTGCAGCCCACAGACATATTGAGGCAGGCTCAGGTTATGACAAGATCCGTGAAGCATGCGCCTACATCACGTCCAACTGTGATAAAGACCTGTCACTTCCGCTTGTTGCGGACAATATCGGCCTCAGCCATTACTACTTCTCCAGACTGTTTAAGGAATATTCAGGAACGACTTTCAGGGAGTATCTCTCATCGCAGAGAGTGCGCCGCGCGAAAAAACTGCTTTCCGACGAATGCCTGAGTATCACCGATATTGCCTACCAGTCAGGCTTTCAGAGTATTTCCAATTTTAATCGCGTCTTTCTGGAGCAGACGGGATCGTCTCCCAAGGATTATAGGAAGATGTACCAGAGTGCACGAACAACGATGTAAGAAATATTGCATATTGTATAGCAAAAAGTACGCGCAGAAAGGAGGTTAAGCGTAAAGTAATCTTGTTATCGATTTCACAATCAGTTATACTAACAGCTGTCGCAAATTGGATTGAATAAAGGAGAAAGACTTATGAAAAGAAAAATGCTGAGTTTTGTCCTTGCAGCTGCTATGACCATGAGCATGGCTGCTCCGTTCGCTGCTGAAGCTGAAGCAGTAACAGGAACAGGTACCGCTCAGGGTATCGACGGTGATGTAACCGTTGAAGTAACTGCTACTCCGGACGAGATCATTTCTATTGAAGTTACTACTGCTAACGAGACACCGGGTATCGGTTCCGTTGTAATCGATGAGATGCCGGGCCAGATGGTAGAGTCCCAGAACATTGAAGTTGACAATGTTTCAGGTGCTACTGTTACATCTACAGCTCTGAAGGATGCTGTTAAGGCGGCTCTTGAAGATGCAGGTATCGATGCATCAGCTTTCGAAGGCGCTGCAGAGTCCACAACAGAAGCTGCTGCTGAGCCGGCTGAAGATCAGGTCATCGACACTGACGTTGTAGTTGTAGGTGCCGGCGGTGCTGGTATGACAGCTGCAATCGAAGCTAAAGATGCAGGTCTTGATGTTGTTGTTCTTGAGAGCCAGGCTATGGTCGGCGGTAACTCCGTTCGTTCCACAGGTGGTCTGAACGCAGCTAAGACTGCAGAGCAGGATGCAAATGAGTTCGCAGAAGCTGACGGTGTTGAGAAAACTCTTGCATCTGCAGCTGATTACGCAGACAACGACTTCATCACTGAGCTGGCAGCAACTGTTCAGGAGCAGTGGGATGAGTACCAGGCTTCTCCGGAAGGTTACTTCGACAGCGTTGAGCTGATGGAGCTTGATACAATGATCGGCGGTCACGGCACCAACGATCCGGAGCTTGTTAAGGCTCTTGCAGAGAACAGTGAGGACGCTATCAACTGGCTTGCATCTGTAGGTGCTCCGCTTCCGAGCGTTGGTCAGTTCGGCGGTGCTGCTGTAAAGCGTATCCATCGTCCGGTCAACGAGGAAGGTGCTGTTGTTGCAGTAGGTTCCTACCTTGTTCCGATCCTTTCCCAGAACCTGACAGACCGCGGTGTTGAGGTTATGACCGAGACAACTGCTACCAAGGTTCTTACAGATGAGAACGGTGCAGCAGTTGGTGTTGAAGCTACCACAGCTGACGGCGCTCTTGTTACCGTAAACGCTAAGGCTGTAGTTCTTGCAGCAGGCGGTTTCGGTGCTAACCTTGAGAAGGTTGCTGAACTCAAGTCTGATCTTGAAGGTTTCGCTACAACCAACGCACCGGGTATCCTGGGTCAGGGTATCGACATGGCTGTAGAAGTTGGCGCAGCTACCGTTGATATGGATCAGATCCAGATCCACCCGACTGTACACGTAGCAGACGGCGTTGCAAGCCTTATCACTGAGGGTCTTCGCGGCGACGGCGCTATCCTTGTTAATAAAGAGGGTAAGAGATTCTTCGACGAAGTTGGCACACGTGATGCTGTATCCGCAGCTGAGATCGCTCAGACTGACAAGACTGTATACCTGATCGTTGACCAGGCAATGGTTGATGCATCTGCAGTTATCCAGGGCTACATCACCAAGGGCTTCACCACAACAGGTGAGACTTACGAAGAGCTTGCAGAGAACACAGGAATCGACGCAGCAGCATTCGCTGAGACCATGGCAACATGGAACCAGTGCGTAGCTGACAAGAACGATGCTGAGTTCGGTCGTACCGCATTTGCAAATGCTCTGGACACAGCTCCGTACTACGCTATCTCCGTTACACCGGCTATCCATCACACCATGGGTGGTGTTAAGATCAACGCTGATACTCAGGTCCTGACAGAGGACGGCTCTGCAATCGCAGGTCTGTACGCTGCAGGTGAGATCACCGGCGGAGTTCACGGTGCTAACCGTCTCGGCGGAAACGCTGTAGCAGACTTCACAGTATTCGGACGCATTGCTGGTCAGCAGGCTGCAATCTATGCAGGCGCACCGGTTGAGGCAACTTCTGAAGCTGTAACCGAATAAGAATTACAGGTCACACAATGATCTACAGAAACCGGTCTCGAAAGAGGCCGGTTTTTTATTGCTTATCCCGACTGTAAAAGTAACTGTATAGGGCATATTATATACAATATGACACATAAAGATCGGAGGTGAGTATATGAAAAAGGAATATATAGCGATCTGTGACCCGGATGCCGGATATGCGGGGAATCTGGCGGCATTTCTGAACAGAAGGAATACACTTCCCTGTGAGGCAGCAGCCTTCACTGAAACGAAAAGCCTTGTGAAGATGGCAGGATCGGGAAGTATTCCCGTGATGCTGATATCACCGGCCATGCTGACGGATGAGGTGAAAGCACTGAAAACAACATGCAGGATCATTCTGCTGGGAGACGATGAACGGAGAGAAGATGCCGGAGGTTTTGATCAGATCTACAGGTATCAGCCGGGAGACAGTCTGGCGTCTAAACTGGAGAATTTCTGCGGACGAAAAAAGAGTTATGCAGAGGATGCGGGGGAAAAGGCCGCTCAGATTGTGGATAACATTCCGGCGCAGCGGGATAACCCGCAGACAGCTCCTATGAGGATGGAAGTCATAGGCATATATTCACCTGTGGGAAGGTGCGGCAAGACCTGCTTCGGAATGACTCTTGCGGCTCTTCTATCGGAACGAAAGAAAGTCTGCTTCCTGAACCTGGAGAATTACAGCGGGCTTGAGGGGATATTCAGAGGATACGCTGAGGACCGGGACAAGGGAGATCTTGCAGACCTGATCTATCTGCTTCGAAGAGACGGTGAGATCAGGATCGAGGAATATAACAGGATCCTGTGCACCTGGAAAAAGATGGATTACATAAGGCCGGTATTCTCACCTGAGGATATTCGCGATATTGAAGCCCAGGAGTGGAGAAGTCTTCTGGAAGCCCTGGACCGGATCGGCAGCGTGGATGTGGTGATACTTGATATCGGAGATCAGATAAAGGAGGTACAGGAACTGCTGTCACTGTGCGATGAGATCTATATTCCCATCCGCGAGGATAGATTTTCCATGGCGAAATTTCATCAGTTTGAGAAGACCCTGTCGGGTCTGGAACACCCGCAGATAGCGGAGCGCATGGAAGCGCTGGTACTTCCTGAGATATCTGATGAAGAACTGAAAGGCTCATTCCCGGAAGGTATTATACATGGCAAGATGGGAGCCTACGTGAGGAGTCTGCTGAGAAAGAGAGAGCGGGTGTGATGTCAGGTGACAACGGAGAGAAAGAATACTTATCGTGAGAAACTCATGGCGACGATCGACCGCAGCAGAGAACTTACAGATGAGGAGATCTATCGTGCTGTGGACAGGCTGCTTTTAGCCGGTGACCGGGAAAACTATGTTCGTCTGAGGGACAGAATGGGTATGAGAAAGTACCTCTTCGACAGCGTCCGGAGGCTGGATGTGATACAGGAGCTGGTGGATGATGACTCGGTGACAGAGATCATGGTGAACGGAACTGAAGGTATCTATATAGAGCGGGAAGGTGCTCTGACAAGATGGGATCAGCGCTTTACATCCCGGGAGAAGCTGAGCGATATCGTGCAGAAGATCGTGTCAGGCGTAAATCGCAGTGTGAACGAATCATCTCCTATCGTAGATGCCAGACTGGAAAACGGTTCCAGAGTGAATATCGTCCTGCCGCCGGCAGCCATCGACGGGCCGGTCATCACCATCAGGAGATTTCCGGATCATCCCATAGATATGCAGCGCCTGATCGCACTGGGAAGCATCAGTGCAGAAGCTGCACAGTTTCTGGATGTGTGTGTTAAGGCAGGCTACAACATATTTATCAGCGGCGGAACAGGGTCGGGAAAAACCACTTTTCTGAATGCGCTGGCAGCTTCTGTACCTAAGGATGAGCGCATAGTGACCATAGAGGACAATGCCGAACTGCAGATACGAGGCGTGCCCAACCTGGTCAGACTGGAAGCCAGAGCTGCGAATGCAGAGGGAGAACATGCCATCACGATCAGAGATCTCATACGCTGCAGTCTCAGAATGCGGCCGGACCGGATCATTGTAGGTGAGGTGCGAGGAGAAGAAGCGATAGATATGCTTGCTGCCTTCGGAACGGGCCA
>R21__coassemble_773_pt1 | contig 24844 bp, 30 predicted proteins | sample R21__metabat2_low_PE_028 | metagenome-assembled genome bin R21
CTTTGCCCTGTACAGTTCAGTCGCTGCATAGCGCTTACCCGCCTTGTCTGCCAGAAGTATTCTGGCATCCTCATCATAGACCTGTACGTTCGCCTTTCCATCCTTGATAGCTACTATCTGCGGTGTTCTGATACCGGGATGCACCACTACTACCGAAGTCATCATAGGATCGTCGCATTCCACTTCAACCGTAAAGAGAAGAAATGCCAGTTTTCTTGCAAGCGTCTCTGTAAGAAGCTGTCTTGTGATAAAACGCTCGTACAAGACGGCAAGGTCATGATCGATTCTTCCCAGCGACAACTGCTGAACGACAAATGTATCAATAGCCCCCCTGCTGCTCCTGTATACCTGCGGCACATTTTCCCGGTTATCCGAGATGTTGCGATAGATGCTGGCCTTCTTATGGTAGTTCAGCGTATTGTTATAGGAAAAATACATACGGATGATCTGCGGCATCTTCTCGATGGCGCATGAATCCATAGTCTCCATATAATACTCATACAATTCCGTCAGCCTTACATCTCTGGCAACAGCCATGGAATACCAGCGGAAGTATTTCTCATCCTTCTTCTGTCCTGCAATAAGGATCGCACAGATCGCAGTCAGGACATCCGTAGAATCCGTCTCATCAAAACATTCCTTCAATATATGAAATAACTTGGAACTGTATGTCATTCTCTGCATGGCAAGATTCGCCGCCTGGAATGCCAGCTCCTCAGTCATCATCTTCTGTCTTACGGCAAAAAGCAGGATATTCTCTTCGAACACATCCAGTTTCTGCAGAAGATAGGGGTTCTTCTTATATACCTGGGCAGCCTCCAGATACATGATCGGACTGCTGCATCCCTGCCGGCACTGCTGCTCGATCACTTCCAGTTTCGCACTGTCATCTTTCAGCAGTCTCTCCTGAAGGTACATAAGGATCCACTGGATCACCCAGTTGTTCCTGTTCTGAAGAAACATCTGTTCTATGCGTGCTTCTACCTGATCCACATAATCCACTTCTCTCCTGAAGAATGTAGTGAGATAGAGGTAGAAAGCATACTCATCCTGCGTGGTAAAGCGCGAAGAATTCCTCTCCAGTTCCTGGAGCAGGTGCTGCGCTTTCAGTCTTTTTCCATCTGCGAAGTGCAGCTGTATCTCGAACAGATCAGCATACACGCTGGCGCCACCCGCACGGCGGTAACCGCCGATCACGTTCAGGGAGCGCTCTATCCATGGCTGCATATCTATTCTGTTCAGTCGAAGATCCACATACAGGGATAACAGTCGCTTCAGCATCAGCTTCTGCACCCTGTTCAGTCTGGTGTTCTCATGCTCCGGAAGTGCAGGATCCACCTCAACATCCAGGAAAAGACTCTGGTAGCAGGTATCAATTCTGATCCTGCCGTAATTCTTTCCGGGATGAAGGAAATTACTGTCGATCACATACTCAATTCTGCATTCGTCCCCTTCGAAGTCATCTGTGGTCAGATTCTTCTTGAACAGGCGCAGAAAGCGGGCGTCCGAACTGATCTGGAGCTTCTGATAGCCCCAGGTACTGCGTCTCAGGGTAAATGACTGCATAACAGACTTGCCCTGGCCTTCTACCTTCACCCTTGTCTCATTGATCGCCAGTGCTACGGGTCTCTTCTGTCCGCAGCCGATCAGGAACTCCTCCAGAGCACTTTCCCTGGAGTTATTCTCCTGCAGGGTTCTGTAAAGCAGGAGCTTACTATTGTCTGTCTTCTTCAGCCAGGACACGAAGGGACCGGCGGAAAAAACTGTCACAGCCTTCTCACGGTCCTGCTGCGCAAGTTCAGTCAGTTCTTTCAGGGACGCAACAGGGCATTCTTTCTCTGTTCTTACTTCCTCAGTGACCGTAAACTTATAGGGTATCGTTCTCTCTCCCTGCTCGGAGCAGACAGTAAATACACCCTCGATCTCGTCACCGCAGTTAAGCCCGGTGCTGTCTACCTGATAGGAAACAGAGACTGTGCTGCTGTAAAACTCTCTGGGCATATATGTGACTCTGGGACTGGAAGAGAATAGAATTCCTCTTGCTCTCCTGCCGTCCTCTGCCGACATCTGGAAACTGCCGGTCAGAGCCTCTCCTTCTGCGATATCGGAGGTTATACTCTCTGTCGAAAGCTTCAGCGGCTTCATCTCGTATTCGAATTTCCCGTTTAATAGCTGTTCAATGCGCCTTTTCACGCCCGTCTCTCCCACACTACGGATCGACCGGCGGAAACACTTCCTCACAGCCCTGATCCGAAACAAATATATCTTCAGCGCAGAAGAAGCCGCCCCGGCCGGCAATAGCTCCGGCTGGAGGCAGCCTCCCCGTAAATTTCATGATAAACGATCGAACTTTATTCCTCTGTCTTGAGGAGCTTTTTCAGTTCGTCCATAAATGTTCCCACATCCTTAAACTCACGATAAACGGAAGCAAAACGGACATAGGCAACAGGATCAAGATCAGCAAGCTTATCCATAACGATCTCCCCGATCTGCTTGCTCTCGATCTCATTCTCTGCTCTGCTGTAGATCTCATTCTCAACCACGTCCAGCATCTCACTGATCTTAGCCACCGGGACCGGCCTCTTGTAGCAGGCTCTCATGATACCGGCTTCGATCTTGGATCTGTCATAGCTCTCTCTGGTCCTGTCCTTCTTGATTACGACCAGCGGAATAGTCTCTACCTTTTCATATGTTGTGAAACGCTTTCCACAAGCGTCACACATTCTGCGTCTTCGAATAGATCTGTTGTCATCAGCAGGTCTCGAATCCACAACTCTTGTATCGTCTGAATTACAATACGGACACTTCATATTCAGCCTCCCCGGCACCCCTGCCTCTGAATACAAAATCGATGAATCAATTAAAAGTATACTGAATCGCTGTGTTAGTGTCAAATAATTATTGATTGCCTCCAAGCCGCGTTTCTTCCAGTAAAGCGGCCATATCAGCATCCAGATCATCGAAGAGATAATGCTTGCCTCCGGGGTTTCTTACCAGGTACTGATGCTGTATTTCCTTGCAGGTATTCTGGATCTCTTCCCTCAGTTCCGAGGCAGACATTCTGACTGCTCCCTGTCCGAAGATGATGACCTGCTCTGCAGCATCTGATGTAGCGACCGTAACCAGACCCTTATCTTTCAAAGCGTGACTTGTCTTCTCAATATAGGCGTCAGCTGTCTCCGCTTCTTTCGTGTAAACGACATCGATATTGTGATAACGCCATACTTCTCCCGGGCCGCCCTGTACTTTCCATGCGTCGAATACAAGGATCAGGTTCATCCCCCTGTATCCCTGATAGTTGCTCAGGATATCCATGAGTTTTCCGCGGGCCGCACCAAGATCGACCTTGGACAGATCGTACAGGTCCTGCCAGGAGAAGATGATATTGTAACCATCGACCAGAAGATACGCTTCTTTATTCTCGTATTTATCCTTCTTGCCTGTATAGGTCACGGTCCTCTCCGAGTTATAGCTGCGAGATCTCTTCCAGTAATTCTCTTTCTTTCCCTTGCTTCCGTAGGTGCGTTCGAAGATAGCCTGCAGCTCCGCATCGTCAGCCATCATGGCACGAAAATCCATACGTTTTCTGCCATCACCCGCTCTGCTGTTTCCTGAGCCGGAAGCTCCTGCTGAAGCCACAGCTGCTGCGGGGTTCAGATCATCATCGCTTTCCAGGGGCTCATCATTTGCAAGGGCGCTCTCCAGATGCATATATTCCTCTACCTGTTTCCACGGAACAACGAAACTGCTGCCGTGTCCGCAGAATACAGAAGATGCCGGATTCGCGATATCCGCCTCCGGATCATATGCGATCTCACGAATGACTTCCTCCGCATTGTGACAGGGTTCATATCCTGCTGACTGCAGCATGAGTCTGCCTCTGCCGCTGGTATAAGCCGTCACATCCTTCTGATATTCCCTGATGGTGGAAACAGGAGCGAAACCGGTCAGGACCGTCATATCGTCTTCCACCTTCGGATCGTCGAAGGTTCCGTTCATCTTACGGATATCAGTCATGGCACGTCCCGACTGCGCCGAAGGGATCTCCAGCGTATAGGCATAGATCGGCTCCAGCAGGACGCTTTCAGCCTTCATGAGTCCCTGGCGCACAGCACGATAAGTAGACTGTCGGAAATCTCCGCCCTCAGTATGCTTGATATGCGCTCTTCCTGCAGCAAGGGTGATCTTCACATCAGTGAGTTCCGATCCCGTGAGCACTCCCGGGAATGTTCTCTCCATCAGGTGAGTCAGGATCAGTCTCTGCCAGTTCAGCGCCAGATCGTCGGTACTTACATTCGTATCGAACTGCACACCGCTGCCGCGTTCCCCTTCTTCGATCAGCAGATGAACTTCCGAGTAATGTCTGAGCGGCTCGAAGTGTCCGACACCTTCAACTGTGCCTCGAATTGTTTCCTTATATACGATTCTGCCCGCATCGAACTGAGCTTCTATGCCTCCGAATCTTTCTCTGATCAGAGTTTTCAGAATCTCGATCTGTACTTCTCCCATTACCTGAGCCTGAATCTGCCCCGTCTGCTGCATCCATACCAGGTTCAGTTCCGGAATCTCTTCCTCCAGCGCCTTCAGTTTCAGGAACATCTCATGCATATCCGTTCCGTCAGGCAGCACCACCGCATATGTCAGCACCGGTTCCAGCAGAGGGCTCACTGTTCCCTTCTCTCTTCCCAGTCCTTCCCCGGCAAATGTATCGGCCAGCCCGGTCACTGCGCAGATCTCTCCGGCCGCTGCTTCCTGTACAGCTTCGAAGTTTTTACCTGAGTAGATACGAATCTGATCGATCTTCGCATCATCCTTGCTTCCCCTGGCAGCTTTCGATGAAGGCATGATCTGGCGAACCTTCAGACTTCCGCCTGTGATCTTCAGATAGGTAAGTCTGGTTCCGTTCGTGTCCCTTGCGATCTTATAGACTCTTGCACCGAAATCATCCGGATAATCCTTTAATACAGTCAGCTGTTCAAGTCCCTGCAGAAATTCATCGACGCCCTCCATCTTAAGCGCAGATCCAAAGAAGCAGGGGAATATGCTGCGGTCGTTGATGAGCTCGGCCGCCTGCTGCCTGGTTACCGGTTCACCTTCCAGGAACTGCTCCGTCAGGTAATCGTCGTGCATGGCAAGTTCTTCCTGGAACGTTTCATCTTCCCAGTCGCTGCCGAATGCAAGACAGTTCGCATCCAGTCTCTGCTGCAGAACCTTCATCACAGCTTCACGATCGGTTCCCGGCTGATCCATCTTGTTGATAAAAAGAAATACAGGAATATCATACTGGCGAAGAAGTCTCCAGAGAGTCATGGTATGCCCCTGTACTCCGTCCGGTGCACTGACCACCAGAATAGCAAGATCCATGACCTGAAGGGTACGCTCCATCTCCGCTGAGAAGTCCACGTGTCCAGGAGTATCCAGCAGGGTGATTTCCCGCTCTCCCAGCTGCAGCTGTGCCATCTTGGAAAAGATCGTGATACCGCGTTCCTTCTCCAGTTCATATGTATCCAAATAGGCATCACCGTGGTCAACCCTGCCGGCGCTTCGTATTCTGCCGCTCCGGTAGAGAATCGCCTCTGCCAGAGTCGTCTTCCCGGCATCTACGTGTGCCAGTATACCTACGTTCAGTTTTCTAGATCTCATATCAGGTGGTACCTTTCTATTACAGAATTCTTGTCGTTCCATTATATCATATGAGCAGGCAATTTGCGGGAACGGAAAAAGCATGGTATAACTGCTAAGTACACTAGTACAGAAAGGATATCTATGAAGAAAAGACTTATTTCTGCAAGAACCGCCCTCTGCGGTATCCTGTCAGCAACTATATTGTTTTCTGCATCGGTGTCAGCATCCGTTGAAGGTACTGTAGCAGGCTTCGATCCCGAAGCCGCATCTGCTGCACTTACCGCGAAAGCTGAGGCCGAAGCTGCTGCTCCGGCAGCTTCCACCGAACCGGCAACAGAAGCTCAGTCTTACTACTACGGCGGTCCATCAACTGTCGTAAACGGGGACGGGACCTTCGATCTCAGTTCGCTTTACAGTCACAATGCTGTTCTGGAAAAACTGGACGGCGGAGAGATACTTGCCGCTCAATCTTCCGATGAAAGAATATATCCCGCATCCATGACCAAGATCATGACCGCCATGCTGGTCGTGGAAAATATCCCGGACCTTGATACACAGATCACCATGTCCCAGGATGTATTTGACCTGCTTAATCAAGTTGAACCGGATGCATCTGTCGCAGGCTTCTGGCCGTATGAAACCGTCACCGTAAGAGATCTTCTCTACGGTATTCTTCTTCCGTCAGGTGCAGAATGCTGCTTGCAGCTGGCTGCGTATATTGCAGGTTCGTCCGATGCATTTGTCGATATGATGAATCAGAGAGCACAGGAACTTGGTATGAATAACACACACTTCGTTACCTGTACCGGTCTTCACAATGATGACCACTATACCACCTGCGAAGATATAGCTCTTCTTCTGCGAACAGCACTCACATACGATAATTTCCGCATTCCGTTCTGCACGGCCTCCTACACAGCGCCGGCAACCAGTCAGCATCCTGAGGGACTCACCTTCCGGAGCACCATGTTCCAGTACATGACATCCAGCGAGGTGACCGGAGGACAGATCCTGGGCGGTAAAACAGGCTATACCAGTCAGGCAGGTCAGTGTCTTGCAAGCTACGCCGAAGTGAATGGTACACAGTACATTCTGGTGACAGCCGGTACCGACGGCAATCATCAGACGGAGCAGTTCCATATCCTGGATGCACAGAACGTATACAGCGGTATCGGTGAAATCGGACTCTAAAAAAAGCCGGAGATGATCCCGAGAATTAACTATACAAATGTTAATTCTCAGAACCATCTCCGGCTTATCTTTTATCCGTTACATCAGATCATAGATCCGATTCGCGGCATCCCTGTACTCACCTATGGATCTCGCCTTACGAATCTTCTTCATCTCTTTTTCATGATCCTTTCGGAACATCTCAGCGAATCCCCAGACCTCTTTCATCTTTCTGACTGCTGCATTCTCATCGCCCTTCAGGTATTCCAGCCAGCTGTTAAGTGTCAGTTCATGGAACTTTCTGATCTCCTCAGCAGTTGCCTTCTGTCCGCCTTTATACTGTCTGAACAGTGCAGGGTCTGCAATCAGACCTCGTCCGGCCATAATACCCACAACATTCGGAAAGTTATCCACAATTTTCTGAATATCTTCCACCGTTTTCACATCTCCATTGTAGATAAGCGGATGATGGCACAGCTCACCAAAAGTTCTGAATACTTCCATGTCCGGTACACCGCCGTATCCGGCTTTCTGAAGTCTCGGATGCAGAGTCACCTCATCGAAAGGATATCTGTCTACGATCTTTGCTATCTCAGGCATCTCGCTCATATCCTGAATACCCGGACGCAGTTTCACAGTCACAGACATGTCCTTAACATCAGAAGCCTCGAACAGTTCCCAGAACTCATTCCAGAAGCGGTCCAGGAAATCCGGATCATTCAGCATGCCGGCTCCCTTGTTCTTCGTCACGACCGTGCGGGACGGGCAGCCCATATTCAGATTGACCTGATTGTAACCGCGCTTTTTCATCTCTCCCACAGCCCAGAGGAACTGATCCGGTTTATTCGTCATGACCTGCGGTATCATTGTAAGTGTATCATTCGCAGCAGGATCGATATCCCTCTTCTCTCCACGCTTAAAGTGGAGGGTCTGATTTGCCCCCACAAATGGTGCGAAATACCGGTCCACACCGGAAAACACCGCCCTGTGAGCATTACGAAACGGTGCGTAGGTAACTCCTTCCATCGGAGCAAAATCTAAGAACATAGTAGCCTCCTGCTAATTTTACGTCAGTCAGACTAATATATCATATCTGCACCATTTCGCAAGCAGGTTCTTATTCTTTCTCTCCTGTCAGATGAATTCCGGCTTTACGAAACATACACCGTTCTCAAGCAGGCACTCGATAAAATGCTTATAGTACTCCGGAACCAGTTCTTCCGTCTCATCATGTGCGTGAAGCAGAAGGATATGGCTGCTTCCATCCTTCAGAAGCGCTGCTCCGCTTTCCGGCTCCATATCATGAATCCGTTTCATGACATCACTCTCGCTAAATCCGCTTCCTTCACGAATATTGTACTCGGCAAAGTCGAAGGACCAGAAAGTATCGATATCCTCATCCAATCCCTGTTCATGCCACCAGGAATACGCAAGTTCTGTATCCTTTACCTTATCAAAACCTTCCTTTTTCAGATACTCCTGAAGCAGTTCCTTATTATCCCCGCCTTTATCTCCGTAGGGAAAGCGGAAAGGTCTGTACTTTCGCTCCACGCCCGCATCTTTATACAGCTTATTCAGTAGGGCTTCGCAGTGCTCGATCTCTTCTATTCCCTCCTCCGCAGACAGCTCAGAGAAATGCGGATGCGAATAACTGTGGTTGCCGACGATCATTCCATGCTGCAGTGCATAGATCGCTTCCTCCGGATGAGCCTCTATCCTCTGGCCCCATGCGAACATGATCGCCCGGATTCCCTTTTCCTCAAGATAATCAACGATTGCCGGTGTATTCTTCGATGAAATATCATCGATGGTAAGTAAAGCTCTGATCATAATTCCCCCCATATTTTCATTCTTTATTCTGAAAATAGATTATATCACGGGTCTATATGGAGCCGACATAACTACAGTATTTTACTCTGCATCGAGTTTCGAGGCTGTGCCGAGAAACAACCGCGGTTTTTCAGAGATATGAAAAAGACTCCACAGCAAAAGCTGCGGAGCCTTGTAAGACTCGAAGTGGAGTCTTTGATTATCTCTTGAGAACTGTCGGACCGTTAAGAAAACGTGCCAGTGGCACGTTTTTAGGGCCGAGTTTCGAGGCTGTGCCGAGAAACAACCGCAGTTTTCCAGAGATATGAAAAAGACTCCACAGCAATAGCTGCGGAGCCTTGTAAGACTCGAAGTGGAGTCTTTGATTATCTCTTGGAAAACTGCGGTGCACGACGAGCGCCCTTGAGACCCGGTTTCTTACGCTCAACCATACGCGGGTCACGTGTAAGGAATCCAGCTGCCTTCAGAACCGGTCTGTAATCAGCATCAGCCTGAACGAGAGCTCTTGAAAGGCCGTGGCGGATAGCGCCTGCCTGACCTGTTGTACCACCACCACGAACGTTAACCAGAACGTCGAACTTGTCTGCGTTCTCGGTAGCAACGAGCGGCTGACGAACGATAGTCTTCAGTGTATCAAGACCGAAGTACTCATCGATATCTCTTTTATTGATTGTGATCTTACCAGTTCCCGGTACTACATATACACGAGCGATGGATGTTTTTCTTCTTCCTGTTCCGTAATACTTATCTGTAGCCAATGTTCTTACCTCCCTCTCAGAATGTCAGCACTTCCGGCTTCTGAGCCTGCTGCTTGTGTTCCGGACCTGCATAAACGAAAAGTTTCTTGTACATCTGTCTTCCGAGAGTTCCCTGCGGAAGCATGCCCTTAACTGCATGTTCAACAACGCGCTCCGGCTTCTTAGCCATCATCTCACGAAGAGTAGCGGTCTTGTCACCACCAACATACTTGGAATGTGTGAAGTATGTCTTCTGGTCCATCTTCTTACCTGTAACTTTGATCTTGTCTGCATTTACGATGATTACATAATCACCAGTATCAACGAACGGTGTGAAGATCGGCTTATTCTTTCCTCTCAGCACCTTAGCTGTCTCTGCTGCAAGTCTACCTAAAGTCATACCTGCTGCATCTACAACATACCATTTTCTCTCGACATTTGCCGGGCTTGCCATAAATGTTTTCATGGGGCTTCCTCCTGAATAATCTTAATTTTACCTGTGCGGAGCTTACAGAGGTTTATTTCCGTCCTCTCCGGCTTACCTATGATAAAATGTCCAGCCGGGGCTGTGGCCGATACATTTACACACACAAAAATGTGACTCTTCGGGTCACACTGGGATAGTATAGTCTAAAACATGACTTGTGTCAACAATTTAAACAACTTTATCTTCAAAATCCGGATAACGGATTTCAACCAGGGTCAATCCGCGTGCCGGAGCTGTCTCAGCAGCTGCGGAGCGGTCCTTTGCGGCCAGTATCTCAGGGATCTGTTCCGGCTCAAGCATACCGCCTCCGACTCTGATCAGTGTTCCCGTTATAATGCGCACCATATTATAGAGGAAACCGTTCCCTGTAATTCTCAGAGTGATCATATCTCCCTGTCTGGTAACAGTCAGTTCTTCTATTGTGCGAACGCAATTGGTAACCTCCGGCTTCATGGTGCAGAAACTGGTGAAGTCATGTTCTCCCACCAGGTAATCAGCCGCCTTCTGCATCTTATCCACATTAAGATCATAGTAATAGAAATGTGAATACAATCTCTTACAGGGATCCGGAAAGCGACGATTACAGATCGAGTATTCGTAGGTCTTTCTGGTCTCCTGAAATCTTGGGTGGAAATCAGCCGGTACTTCCCTGGACTCCTGGATACGGATATCCTCGGGAAGGTAGGTGTTAAGTGCATAAGAGATCTTCTCTGCAGGCATACGCGCCTCTGTATCAAATACAGCGACGTTGCCTTTCGCATGTACTCCTGCGTCTGTGCGGCTGGCTCCCATTACATAAATTTCTTCTTTAAGAAGTGCCGACAGCGCTTTGTTAAGTTCTTCCTGGATGGTCGGACCATTTGGCTGGACCTGCCATCCGCAGTATGCTGTGCCGTCATAAGCGACGGTCAGTTTCACTCGCTTCATTGTACCGCCTTTCAGGCAAGAGACAGGAGCTTGTAGAATACCAGATCCAGTCTGACGAACTGATTCGCAATAAACATTGCAACCAGATAGAGTGCCAGGATCACATATCCGATATGGTCTCTTCTCTTATACTGCAGCGGGAACATCTTGGTACGGCCTTCACCGCCATGATATCCTCTTGCTTCCATAGCCATCGCCAGATCATTCGCACGGCGGAATGCAGAAATAAAGAGCGGAACCAGGATCGGGATCAGGGCTTTCGCCTTCTTGATAACACCGCCTGTATCGAAATCCGCACCTCTTGCTTCCTGCGCCTTGATGATCTTGTTGGTCTCTTCCATAAGAATCGGAATAAATCTCAGGGCAATGGACATCATCATGGCAACTTCATGTACCGGTACATGGAACTTCTTCATGAAACCCAGACCTTTTTCAAGTCCGTCCGTCAGATCGTTCGGTGTTGTTGTAAGCGTCATTACAGATGAACCAAGCACCAGATATACCAGACGAATAACCATGTAGGATGCCGTTCTCAGACCCTGGACCGTCATCGTCAGTTTCCAGAAGGTAAACAGCGGATCTCCCGGTGTCAGGAACAAGTTGAACACCACAGTGATCAGCATCAGAATGAAGATAGCCTTAAGTCCCTTAGTCATAAACTTGAACGGGACCTTGCAGGCACGGATCACTCCGAAAAGGAATATCGTCGCAACCAAATAGCTGCTGATACGTGTGAATGCGAAAAGTGAAATGATAAAGACCAGCGTTCCCATCAGCTTAACGCGCGGATCCAGCTTATGGATCACCGAGTCAGCGGGATAATACTGTCCGAGTGTGATATCTCTGATCATACTTCTGCACCTCCCTGAAACTGCTTCATGATCTCATCCGCTGCTTCATCCAGGGTAGTTACAGATGTATCCACTGACCATCCCTTATCTTTCAGATCCTGCATCACATAGGTGACCTGCGGCGCCGCAAGTCCTACGCTCTCAAGCTCTTTATAATGTTCAAATACGTTGGCCGGCGTATCATCATACATAACCTTGCCTGCGTTCATCACGATAATACGTTCCACATAGTTGGCAACGTCTTCCATACTGTGTGATACCAGTACGACTGTCGTCTTATTCTTATGATGCAGTTCTTCCACCAGATCAAGTATCTCATCACGCCCCTTGGGATCAAGTCCCGCTGTTGGTTCGTCCAGAACAAGAATTCCGGGATGCATTGCAAGGATGCCGGCGATAGCAACTCTTCTCTTCTGTCCGCCGGACAGCTCGAAGGGTGACTTTTCATAGTAGCTCTCGTCCATATGGACCAGAGTCAGAGCTTCAGTTGCTCTCTGTCTGATCTCTTCTTCTGAGAGACCCAGGTTGCGGGGACCGAACTCCACGTCCTTAAGAACAGTTGTCTCGAACAGCTGATACTCAGGATACTGGAAGACAAGCCCTACACGGCTTCTGAGATTTTTCAGGCTGTAGCCTTCTTCATAGATATTCTTGCCGTCGTCATATACCGTTCCGCTGGTTGCCTTTAACAGACCGTTCAGATGCTGAATCAGCGTTGACTTTCCACTTCCGGTATGACCGATAATTCCGATGAACTGATTATCCGGTATCTCAAGATTGATATCGTCTATTGCCTTCTTCTCATAGGCGGTGCCGCTGCTGTAAACATATGTCAGGTGTTCAATTCGAAGCGCCATGTGCTGCTCCTTTCAGACGTTCCAGCTGGTCCGTCAGTTCTTCAATGGTGAGGATGCCGTCAGGAAGCGGAAGTCCCGCCTTCTGGAGCTTGTATGCCAGCATAGTCACTTGCGGAACATCCAGTCTGAGTGATCTCAGCTTCTCAACTTCACTGAAGATCTCCCTCGGTGTTCCCTGCATGACGATCTTACCGCCATCCATTACATACACCTTATTGGCAGCGATTACTTCTTCCATATAATGTGTAATCAGAATAATGGTAACACCATCTGTTTCATTAAGAGTCTTGACTGTCTCGATGACTTCCTTTCGTCCGTTCGGATCCAGCATGGCCGTCGGCTCATCCAGCACGATGCACTTAGGTTCCATTGCTACTACACCGGCAATAGCTACTCTCTGCTTCTGACCACCCGAAAGCTTATTCGGAGAATGTTTTCTGTAATCCCACATTCCAACAGCTTTCAGACCTCTCTCTACGCGTTCAAGGATCTTACTGCGTTCGATTCCCATATTCTCCGGGCCGAATGCAACGTCTTCATCTACAACAGTTCCTACTATCTGGTTGTCCGGGTTCTGGAATACCATTCCTGCTGTCTGTCTGATCTCCCAGAGCTTCTCGACATCGGCTGTATTCCTGCCATCAACGTACATTGCACCTTCAGACGGAAGCAATATAGCATTCATCTGTTTTGCCAGTGTTGACTTACCTGAACCATTGTGTCCGAGGATCGCGATGAAATCGCCTTCCTTAACATCAAGGCTTACATCATCTATGGCTCTGTACGTCTCGGTGGCGTTACCGTCCTCATCGAGCGTCACATAATCAAATTGCAGATTCTCTGCTTTAATAATTCCCATTCTGTTCTCCTGTTATATTTCCAGAATGATTGTCAAAAGTTAACTATTTTTACGCAGACGTTAACATTCTGCATAGTCGGTGCAATTCTAACATTTCACTGCTTAATTTGCAAGGGTCTGACGCATTGCAATCTTCCTGCAGTAAAGTTATAATGTACCAGCAAGCAATTTCTACTTCTATATGAAAGGAAGATAATTATGGCACAGAATCCTATCGTAACAATCACCATGGAAAACGGTGATGTCATGAAAGCAGAATTATATCCGGAGATCGCTCCCAACACTGTAAACAACTTCCTCAGCCTTGCAGGCAAGGGTTTCTACGACGGACTGATCTTCCACCGCGTTATCGCAGGTTTCATGATCCAGGGCGGAGATCCGGAAGGCAGCGGTATGGGCGGCCCGGGCTACTCCATCAAGGGTGAGTTCACTCAGAACGGTTTCAGCAACAAGCTGCACCACAGTGCAGGTGTTCTCTCCATGGCAAGATCCATGAACCCGAACTCCGCAGGTTCTCAGTTCTTCATCATGCACGGTGATGCAGGTTACCTCGATGGTCAGTACGCTGCATTCGGTAAAGTAACCGAAGGTATCGAAGTTGTTAACAAGATCGCTCTTGTTGGCACTGATTACAATGATCGTCCTATGGAAGATCAGGTGATCAAGTCCATGACTGTTGAAACATTCGGCGAGACCTATCCGGAACCGGAGAAGATGTAATTCTCATCCGAAATTACAGATAGTCATCTTCAAGACTCTTTCTCATAATGAGAAGGGGTCTTTTTTTATCTTCCCGGATCACGAAACCCATTTTCTCAGCAAGTCTGACCGAGGCCCTGTTTTCTTCATAGATCGCGGCAAATACTTCGGTCAGCCCCATCTCATACCAGGCATATTCCAGCAGCACCTGCGCTAATCTTATAGCCATTCCCCTGCCTCGAAACTTTCTGTCAAGATAGTAGCTGATCCATACCTGTCCATTCTCCGGATAAAAGCCGAACCAACCGATAACTTCTGAAGATGGTCTATGCACAATGGTCCACATTCCGAATCCATAGAAGTCATAGGCTTTCGTAGTCACATCTTCAAAGCGTGATACAGACGAGGTCATCTCATTTATCAGGTTTCCCTCGCTGCTTTCATCACATATTTTCTGCAGTTCCGTGCGATCCTCTTCTACACTCTCACGTATGATGAAATCATTTCTCTGGCTTAATATAAAGGGCTCTCCACTCGCATGTGCAGTTGTCATTCTCAGGAACGAAAGACTTACACTGTCTACTGAAGACAGCTCTGCATCAGCTATATGCTCCTCTTTATTTCTTCTGTAATTGTCAGAACATGTAACCAGAACCGTGCACATATGTCTGCTATGTGCTTTCGATGCCAGTGCGATGTCATCTGTTATCAGGCATATGTTTATATTTTCACCAATGCCTGAAGCTGTAATTAAAACACTTGCATCCTCTGTTGATATGATCTTCCAGATAGCGGTACATCCGAGTTCTGTCACAGTTCCTTCTATCAATATACTTGCATCACCGGAATTGATAAGATAGTCATTCTCTCCCATCACTTCCATCTGTTCTCGCTTAGCAGCTTCCCCCAGCGCAGCCGCCGCATTGCGATCCTGCATAGATATATAGATACAAAAACAGGCAGGAGACTTAATGTCTCCTGCCTGTAAATGTTCTTGATTAAACAAGCTCAAGTACAACTTCCATTGCACCATCACCACGGCGCTGGCCGAGTTTGATGATACGTGTGTAACCACCGTTACGGTTAACGTACTTCGGTGCGATCTCGTCGAAAAGCTTAGCCGGCATGTCTACCTTGTGGGTATTCTTCTTCTTGCCTGCAGCTTCAGTCGGGACCTCAGTTACAGCGTAAAGGGTCTTAAGCATCTGACGTCTAGCGTGAAGTCTGCTCGGAAGATCCTTCTTGATCTCCTTCTGAACTTCTTCGTAAACGGTAACTTTCTTGCCGTCTACTACTTCTTTAACGCGCTTGCCTTCAGCATCCTTCTTAGCAACCTTAGCGGTAACAGTTACTGTCTCGAAGTTATCTTTTTCTTTAACAGCCAGAGCGATAAGACCTTCTGCGATCTTACGAACTTCCTTAGCCTTAGCTTCGGTTGTAACGATCTTGCCGTGGAAAAGAAGTGCGGTAACCTGGTTTCTCAGAAGTGCTTTTCTCTGGTCAGCAGTTCTGCTGAGTTTTCTGTAATGTGACATGATTTTCCTCCATCATTCAGGAACACAGAGCCATGCTCTTCGGACTTACTGACTCTGTGCTGTCTATTCCATCGTGGTTAATTAAGGGAATTATTCCTCGCTGTTAGCAAGTGCAAGTCCCAGTTCCTGCAGCTTTGCAAGTACTTCATCAAGTGACTTGCGGCCCAGGTTTCTTACTTTCATCATATCATCTGAAGTCTTGCTGCAGAGTTCTGCAACGGTATTGATACCTGCTCTCTTCAGACAATTGTAGGAGCGGACAGAAAGTTCAAGCTCGTCGATATTCATCTCCATAGCTTTATCCTTGCCCTCATCCTGCGGCGGAGTCATAACCTGACCAACTGCTGTTGCAGTATCGGAAAGGTTGATGAACAGTTCCAGATGAGCACTGAGAACCTTAGCTGCAAGACTTACAGCTTCGTCCGGTGCAAGGGAACCGTCTGTTGTAACCTCGAGAGTAAGCTTGTCATAGTCAGTAACCTGACCTACACGGGTATTCTCGACAGTCATGTTAACACGCTCTACCGGTGTGTAGATAGCATCAACGGCGATAACGCCGATGGGCATATCATCTTTCTTCGCTTTGTCAGCGCCGACGTATCCTCTGCCCTTGGTGATGGTAAGTTCCATAACCAGCTTGCAGTCAGCACCACCGTTCAGAGTAGCGATAACCTGGTCCGGGTTCATGATCTCGATATCCTGATCACACTGAATGTCAGCACCGGTAACCACGCCTTCGCCTTCGAAGTCGATGTAAGCTGTCTTGGGTTCGTCGTCCTCACTGTGATTCTTGATCGCCAGTGATTTCAGGTTCATGATGATTTCTGTAACGTCTTCTTTCACGCCGGAAAGAGAGCTGAACTCATGCAGTACACCATCGATCTTAGCCTGACTGATCGCAGCTCCCGGAAGGGAAGAAAGCATAATCCTTCTCAGGGAATTGCCGAGGGTAGTGCCATATCCGCGCTCCAGCGGCTCCACGACAAACTTGCCGTATTTCTTGTCTGCCGACATTTCCGCAATTTCAATTTTGGGTGTGTTGAAATCGAACACTATAAGTCCCTCCTTCTGGGCCAACTATTCATTGAGGGTGACAATGCGCTAATTACTTAGAATACAGCTCGACGATCTGCACTTCGTCAACCGGAACGTCGATCATCTCTCTGCTCGGAAGCTGCTTAACAGTAGCCTTCATAGCCTCAGCATCGTACTCAAGCCATTCCGGAACCAGTCTTCCGCCAGCAACCTCAACGATGTCTTTCATACGCTGAATGTTCTTGTATTTCTCTTTAACTTCGATTACATCGCCAGCCTTAACAAGGTAAGACGGGATGTTAACGCTCTTGCCGTTAACCAGGAACATCTTGTGGTCAACGATCTGACGAGCTTCTCTTCTTGTTCTAGCAAGACCCATACGGAAAACTACGTTATCCAGTCTGGACTCAAGGATCATCATCAGGTTCGGACCTGTCATGCCCTGCATTCTGTCAGCCTTCTCATAGTAGTTTCTGAACGGCTTCTCAAGAACGCCGTAGATGAATTTTGCTTTCTGCTTCTCACGCAGCTGCATGCCGTACTCGCTCACCTTGCGGGAGGAACGAAGCAGCTGTCTGTTAGATTTCTTGTCATATCCAAGGTAAACCGGATCCAGTCCGAGGGATCTGCATCTTTTAAGTACCGGAACTCTATTAACTGCCATTTCCTATGACCTCCTAATTAAACTCTTCTACGCTTCGGCGGGCGGCATCCGTTGTGCGGAACCGGGGTAACATCCTGAATGGTAAGAACCTGAAGTCCGTTAGCAGCAAGTGCACGGATAGCAGCTTCTCTACCTGATCCCGGGCCTTTAACGAATACGTCAACCGTCTTCAGACCGTGAATAGTTGCAGCCTTGGTAGCTGTTTCAGCTGCCATCTGAGCTGCATAAGGAGTAGATTTCCTTGAACCCTTGAAACCAAGTCCACCTGCAGATGCCCATGAAAGAGCGTTGCCCTGTGCATCAGTCAGTGTAACGATAGTGTTATTGAAAGATGCCTGAATATGTGCCTGGCCATGTTCAACGTTTTTTCTGACACGCTTTTTTGTTACTTTTTTCGCAGCAACTTTTTTTGCCATTTTAAACTAACCTACTTTCTTTTAAATTCGACAATTATTTCTTCTTGTTAGCTACAGTTCTCTTCGGACCCTTACGAGTTCTAGCGTTGGTCTTAGTCTTCTGACCACGAACCGGAAGGCCCTTTCTGTGACGGATACCTCTGTAGCAGCCGATTTCCTGAAGTCTCTTGATGTTCATAGCAACATCACGGCGAAGGTCACCTTCTACCAGTACGCCAAGATCTTCCATAGAAGTACGAATCTTCTCTACTTCTTCGTCGGTAAGATCTCTAACGCGGGTGTTCGGGTCAATGTTCGCTGCTTCAAGGATTTTGTTTGAAGTAGTTCTGCCAATACCAAAAATGTAGGTAAGGCCGATTTCGACACGTTTTTCTCTTGGTAAGTCTACACCAGCAATACGAGCCATTAGATTTTCCTCCGTTTTGTTCGATTCTCATGTAATTCTTATGAGAACCTTATTGTCTCTAACTGGGGTATCGTTCGATACCCAGCTGCGCCACACGCACAGCCTTTCTCACACATTAAGCCTTGAGCTCGTGGCTCTTGCGTAGCATGCTCACTCTGCAGACAGCGGATTGGTGCAGAGCGTCGACAGCAGATCCTGTGTAAGTATTAAAAGCAATATCCGAACAAAATACGTTCTTTGGTCTCGTATCGTTTCAAGAGCAGATTACTTTAAAACGTCAAAAAAACGATACATCAAAGCGTATATTCTGTCGCATATTGAGTTGGTCCCTTAGGACCGCCGCTGCATTTTGTTGATCAGCCCTGTCTCTGCTTGTGCTTCGGGTTCTCGCAGATAATCATGATTCTGCCTTTTCTCTTGATAACCTTGCACTTTTCACAGATCGGTTTTACAGATGATCTAACCTTCATGGCTAATCCTCCTTTCACCACTGAAGTATTTTTGCGCACACTGAGCTACATATATCAGCGTGCCCACAGATACGTTTAGCATTATATAATAAAAGGCCTGCATATGCAAGCCTTTTTTTACTGATATTCAGATTTTTTCAAATATTCTGTTAGATTACTTATCTCTCCAGATAATGCGTCCCTTAGATAAGTCGTAGGGTGAAAGCTCAAGAGTAACTTTATCACCCGGCAGGATACGAATGAAATTCATTCTGAGCTTGCCGCTGATGTGAGCAAGAACAACATGCTTGTTCTCAAGCTCTACTCTGAACATAGCGTTCGGAAGTTTTTCCAGAACGGTACCTTCAACCTCGATTACGTCTGACTTTGACATGCACTGACCTCCTTACTGTTTCTTCTTATTAATATGATGCTCGTAAGCTTCAATCACGTCTGCATCACTTAGATCGGCTATATTTTGAATGCTGTCTGAAAATGCGTTCAGGTGATGAATGATCTGAACATGCATCTTCTTTTTCTTTTTAGGATTATTTCTGGTGCGAGTCACCCCATTCACCAGCATATATGTGTCTTCGCTCTCTCCTGCTACGATATATATCCTGCCACGATCGTGACCGGCAAGAGAAAGTGCAAGACGAAGCTTATCCGTATGGTCTGCCATAATCAATTTCTCCTGGTGAGAGAAAGTATTTCAGGCTCTCCCTCAGTAATCAGAATAGTATTTTCGTAATGTGCAGCCAGTGAACCATCCGCTGTCTTAACAGTCCAACCGTCATTCATCCAGCGGATAGCATGCTTTCCTGCAGTGAGCATAGGTTCAATTGCAAGAGTCATGCCCGGGACTAAACGAATACCCTTTCTTTTCTGCGCGAAGTTGGGGATATCCGGATCCTCATGCATATGTGTGCCGATGCCGTGACCGCAGAGATCACGAACTACGCCACAGCCATTACTGATGGCATACTCACCTATTGCACGGGAAATATCATAGAGATAATTTCCTGCGACAGCCTTTTTGATTCCCTCGAAAAAGCTCTGCTCTGTCACATCAATAAGATGCTGAGCTTCAGCTGAGATCTCACCGACCGCCCAGGTACGAGCCGCATCTGAATGGTAACCCTTCCAGATCAGACCTGCATCAAGGCTGACGATGTCTCCCTCTTTGAGGATGTGGTTCTCACTCGGTATGCCATGAACAACTTCATCATTTACCGAAACGCACACGGAAGCGGGATATCCCTCATATCCGAGGAAATTCGGGATACCGCCCTTCTGTCGTATCAGACGTTCGCATTCACGGTCCAGATCCTTGGTGCTGATACCCGGCTTGATCATCTCTCTCATTGCATCATGCACTTCTTCAAGAAGATGATTGGACTCGCGCATCAGCTGGATCTCATGTGCTGTCTTGATCGTCACAGCCATAATTTATTCACCCAGAATATCACAGATCTGTCCGAATACAACATTCATATCCTGTGTTCCGTCAACGGTACGCAGAACCTTCTTAGCATCGTAGTACTCGATCAGCGGCTGAGTCTGCTCATGATAAACAGTAAGACGCTTCTGAACTGTCTCAGGCTTATCGTCATCACGAAGGATCAGTTTCTCACCGCACTTATCGCAGATGCCCTCTGTCTTCGGAGCATTGAATACAACATGGTATGTTGCGCCGCAGCCAACACATGCTCTTCTTCCGCCCATACGGTTTACGATATTCTCGTCCGGAACGTCAACATCAATAGCGAAGTCGATGCTCTCACCTCTTGCAGCAAGTGCATTGGTAAGTGCCTCAGCCTGCGGAATGGTACGCGGGAAACCATCAAGGATATAACCCTTCTGGCAATCATCCTGACCGATTCTGTCAACAACCAGATCACAGGTCAGCTCATCCGGAACAAGAAGTCCCTGATCCATGTAAGCTTTAGCTTTCTGACCAAGCTCTGTATTGTTTTTGATATTTGCACGGAAAATGTCTCCGGTGGAAATGTGCGGAATAGTATACTTCTCGGCAATCATCTTAGCCTGTGTACCTTTTCCAGCGCCCGGAGCGCCAAGCATAATAATCTTCATTGTAGTATTCTCCAATCAAAATACGTGTATAACACAAATGCTGCAGGCACAGCCTGCAGCACTCTTCTTTCAGCCTGCGTTACTCACTCAGGAAACCTTTATAATTGCGTACAACCATCTGAGACTCGATCTGCTGGATCGTTTCGAGTACAACACTGACAATAATGATCAGGGAAGTACCACCGAAAGATACAGAGGAATTGAATACGCCATTAAAGAATACCGGAATAATAACAACGATCATAAGACCGATGACACCGATAAGGATGATGTAATTCAATACCTTAGTCAGATAGTCTGTGGTGGGCTTACCAGGACGAATGCCCGGGATAAATCCACCCTGCTTTTTCATATTGTCTGCAACTTCGATCGGATTGAAGGTGATTGAAGTGTAGAAATATGCAAAGAAAACATTAAGTACAACATACAGTATAAGTCCTACTGAGTAGATCGGCTGGGCAACTGAGAACCAGTTGTTCTGATTAAGCATGCCCACGATTGTTCCCAAAACTCCGCTCGGGCTCTTTCCGATAAAGGAAATGAGAATGGACGGAATTGACATCAGTGATGATGCGAAGATTACCGGGATAACACCTGAAGTGTTAACCTTGAGCGGAATGTTGGAAGACTGACCGCCTACCAGCTTTCTGCCCTGGATCTTCTTAGCATACTGAACCGGGATCTTTCTGATCGCATCATTCAGGATAATGGTAAGAACAACAGTTGCTACGATGATTGCGATGATGATGATCAGCGCAAGTGCACCCTTAGCAAGTGTCTTGCCTTTTACAAACTGTCCAAACAGGGTTGCAAGATCCTGCGGTACACGAGAAAGAATGTTGATCGTCAGGACGATAGAAATACCGTTTCCGACACCATTCTCTGTAATACGCTCACCGACCCACATAAGGAATGCAGATCCAGCTGTAAGTGCTGTAACTACAGTAAGCACATTCAGGAAATTCATTTCTGTGATAAGACCCTGTCTGCCAAATCCGATGGCCATAGCCACACTCTCGAAGAGTGCCAGGCCTACGGTTGTGTAACGAGTGATGGTACGGATCTTCTTGCGTCCTTCCTCACCATCTTTGTGCATTTCTTCCAGTGCAGGAATTGCAATGGTAAGAAGCTCCATAATAATGGATGCAGTAATGTACGGGGTGATATTCAATGCAAATACTGACATTCGCTCAAAAGAGCCTCCTGTGAATGCAGAGAAGAAATTGAATGCTCCGTTAGCCTGCTGCTGCTCAAACCAGTTTGCAAAATAGCTCCGGTTTACGCCCGGAACTGGCAGCTGTGAGCCAAATCTCACAACTACCATCATAAAGAATGTATACCAGAGCTTACGTCTGATATCTTTGATTTTGAAAGCATCGCGAAGTGTCTTAAACATCAGATCACCTCAGCTGTACCACCCAGTCCTTCGATCTTAGCCTTTGCGCTCTCACTGTATGCGTTAACTTTTACATTAAGCTTCTTGGTGAGTTCTCCGTTGCCAAGGACTTTAACGCCGTCTGCAGCGTCTTTGATGATGCCTTTCATAATCAGTGCATCTACAGTTACTTCCGCATCGTTCTCGAATGCCTCAAGAGCACTCAGATTGATAGCTACGATTTCTTTTCTGTTCGGGTTCTTGAAGCCTCTCTTCGGGAGTCTTCTGTACAGCGGCATCTGTCCACCTTCGAAACCAATTCTCGGTGCTCCGGAACGAGCCTTCTGTCCCTTATGACCCTTACCAGCGGTCTTGCCGTTGCCTGAACCATGTCCACGGCCACGTCTGAAGTTATCGCTGTGTACAGAACCTTCAGCAGGTCTTAAATTAGATAATTCCATGCCTACACCTCCTTTTTAATTAAACTTCTTCAACCTTTACCAGATGTCTTACAGAAGCAATCATTCCGCGAACTGCTTCGTTGTCCGGCATCTCAACTGTCTTATTAACCTTCTTCAGGCCCAGAGCAGCAACAGTTGCGCGCTGCTTCGGGATAGCTCCGATTGTAGACTTAACCAGAGTGATCTTTAACTTATCAGCCATTCTTCGGTACCTCCATTAACCCAGGATCTCTTCAACGGACTTACCGCGAAGTCTAGCAACTTCCTCCGGGCTCTTGAGATTAGCAAGAGCATCAAGAGTAGCAAGAACTACGTTCTGCTTGTTGTTAGATCCAAGAGACTTTGTACGGATGTTTCTGATACCTGCAAGCTCGAGTACGGTACGAGCCGGACCACCAGCGATGATACCGGTACCTTCCGGAGCTCTCTTCAGAAGAACAGATGCTCCTCCGAATTTTCCGATATAGTCATGCGGTACACTTGCAACAGCGTCAAGTGATACGCTTACCATTCTCTTTGCTGCGTCTTCTCTACCCTTGCGGATAGCTTCCGGAATTTCTGCGGCTTTACCAAGACCAGCACCTACATGTCCGTTACCGTCGCCTACTACTACAAGCGCTGTGAAACGCATGTTACGTCCACCTTTTACAACCTTAGTTACGCGCTTGATGGCAACAACCTTGTCATTCAGCTCAAGCTGATTGGCATCCATGAATTCACGACTCATGTGTGTAATCTCCTTTCCTTAGAATTCCAGGCCAGCTTCTCTGGCTGCGTCTGCGAGTGCCTTTACCTTACCCTGGTAGATGAATCCGCCTCTGTCATAAACAACAGTCTTGATTCCCTGTGCAAGAGCACGCTCTGCGATTACTTTACCGAGGTAAGTAGCTGCAGCAACGTCGTTGGTCTTCTCAAGCTCTGCCTTAACATCCTTCTGATCGGTGCTAGCAGAAACAAGTGTCTTACCAATTGTATCGTCGATGATCTGCGCATACATATGCTTGTTACTTCTGAAGACAGCAAGACGCGGTCTTTCGGAAGTGCCGCTCAGGCGGCTGCGAAGTCTTCTGTGTTTTTCTTCACGAATTTTGGTTCTTGATTCTTTAGATACCATTCTTCACACTCTCCTTTATTATTTACCGGTCTTACCGACTTTACGTCTGATAACTTCGTAATCGTACTTGATACCTTTACCCTTGTACGGTTCCGGAGCTCTCTTCTCTCTGATCTCAGCTGCATACTGACCAACTTTTTCTTTGTCGATACCGGAAACAGTGATCTTGTTTCCTTCAACTTTGGTCTCGATGCCTTCCGGATCTTCCATCTCAACCGGATGAGAGTATCCAAGGTTCAGGGTAAGCAGCTTACCAGCTTTAGAAGCTCTGTAACCTACACCGTTAACTTCAAGAGTCTTAACATAACCGGTCTCAACACCAGTAACCATGTTCTGGATCAGAGATCTTGTAAGACCGTGAAGAGCCTTGTTTTTCTTAATATCGTTCGGTCTTGTGACGATAACTTCAGCGCCCTCAACCTTGATTGTCATTTCCTGAGGCATAGTTCTTACGAGTGTGCCCTTCGGTCCTTTAGTGGTAACAACGTTACCCTCAGCAATTTCAACAGTAACGCCTGCCGGAATTGCAACTGGCATTCTTCCAATACGTGACATGCCAATGTCCTCCTTACTTAGATTTTCGGAACAGCACATGCGCTGTTCTGTTTTCAGTAACTATATATTCAATACCTTTCGGCCTGAATTTCAAACAATTACCATACGAATGCGAGAACTTCTCCGCCTACCTGAAGCTTTCTAGCCTGCTTGTCGGTGATAACACCCTGGTTGGTGGAAACGATAGCAATACCAAGTCCGTTAAGAACCTTCGGCATATCTTCCTTACCAGCGTATACACGAAGACCCGGCTTAGAGATTCTCTTAAGACCGTTGATGATCTTTTCGTTCTTATCCTTACCATACTTAAGTGTGATGCGGATAACCTTGAAAGCACCCTCTTCAACAAGATCATACTTAGCGATATAGCCTTCATCAACAAGGATGTTAGCGATAGCGATCTTCATCTTGGAAGCCGGTACATCAACAGTGTCATGTTTTGCTGTGTTAGCGTTACGGATTCTGGTGAGCATATCCGCAATCGGATCGTTAGTTGTTGTCATGTTAGTATCCTCCTTTAAAGACTTGACATGTACAATTAATAGTTTATATAGGAAGCCGCACAAGGCGGCACATCCTCAATTAGATTGAAAACAGAATTGTTTTCAGTGGAATTACCAGCTAGCCTTCTAAACACCCGGGATCTCACCCTTGTACGCAAGCTCACGGAAGCATACACGTCAGATGCCGAAATTTCT
>R21__coassemble_853_pt1 | contig 23066 bp, 6 predicted proteins | sample R21__metabat2_low_PE_028 | metagenome-assembled genome bin R21
TTGGTATACAGATGTGTTTCCAGTTCATCGCCTACAGGTACCAGGGTCTGCACTGCGATATCGTAACCACCATCAGTCTCTTCCACCGCAAGAGCAGTGATATCGAACTCATGGTACTCCTTGATACCATCCAGTGTCAGTGTATAAACTGTTTCCCCGTCTGTGCTGTACTTGATAACATCCGGATAACTCTCCGTAGGTGTATCAGTGTTTCCGGTGTTGGAGATCCAGAGTGTCATCTCTCCGCTGTCACCGGAAGCCGAAACCGGATCAGTAACAATGCTTCCACTGTTCAGGTTACGTCCGGCGATCCAGGTGTCGTTCGCAGGATCATATACTGCTGATCTTACTGTCATGTTCGCATAGATCATGGATGCCATGTCACCATAATCAATGGAAGACAGATTCTGCAGCTGATCCTTCATGTTCATCCATGTCAGCTGCACTTTTCCGTTCTGCTCACTGAGACTCGGATTAATAGCTACAGTTCCTTCTGTTCCTTTAACTACGACTGTCTTAGGTGCAGACCATCCGCTCGCCTTATCGTAAACAGTGTAGTACAGGTTAACAGGATTACTTGCATCTTTAGCTTCGCTGAAGTCAACATAGACCATCATCGTTCTTCCGTCTGCAAGTGTTACCGTCTGCTGTTCACTCTTGTAATAGTTGCCTCTTACCAGAGTATTCTCATCATTCACCCACTCTGATACAGACTGCTCGGCATCAGCTGCAAGAAGTCGTGTGTTCTCTTCCATGCTTTCTGCCGGCATCTCCTCATCGATCAGGTACTCCTGCTCTGCTTCCTCAGCTGCAGGTAATGCTCCGCCGCTCATAAGTGCAGTTGCAGCCGTCGCATACGGACGTCTCGGTGCATGTGAGCTTGTTCCTGTTGCACTGTAGAGGTTGAATGTGTTGTTGTAGAGATCATCCTCATGCTTGAACCAGAGGATATTGCCTTCCCAGCCGATCTCGGATGTCGCGTCTACCTTGAAATATGGGAAGAACTGAGTTGTAAGTCCCAGTTTTCCATACAGTCCGATGGAGGCAACATCTGTTGTTCCCAGCATACCGCCTGCGGAAGCCTTGAATTCTCCGCCGATCTTTCCTTCCTTGAAGGAGAAGGTCTCTGTCAGTTCATCCATGGTATCTGTTCCTGAGATAGCTGTCTTCAGGAACTGTACTTTCATAGATCCTGATCCGGTAAAGTCTGCCTTGGCATATCCGACACCTGCCAGATCAAGCTCTGCAAGTTTTACTTTCACCTTGCCGGCCATCTTTCCGTAGATCGTCAGATACCATCTGTTCTTTACCTGATCGTATGAGAATTCGAAGGAGAATGTGATCTCTCCGGTCGTATTTCTCTTCTTGCCTTTCTGAGATGCGATGTCCATGCTTACCATACCGTCTTCGGTCCAGGTAGTCGCATTCAGTGTGGCTTTATTCGTCTTCGATTCATCCGAGTTGTAAACTGTCATGTTGATCGTCAGCTTACCCTTAGCCAGATCATAGTCAGCTGTGAACGGGAAGTATTCGCTGTTCCTCTCAACATCATAGCTGTAATACTTCATCAGGGAGGTGATATATTCTACCTTGCCGCCCTTTACGGATGCCTCCGAGCCAACGAATTCACTTGCATCCATACCAACAGAGTATTCATCCTTCTTTAACTCACCGAATACGAACTTCATGAAGGCATTGCCTTCCAGCGTCATCTTGTGCTTTCCGAGAAGCTCTGCTGCGTTCTTAGTCAGATTACCTGTCAGATCTCCCAGGAAGTCCGGTTTTTCTACTACGTAGATATTGGCATCCCTGAAGCGGCTGGTGTAATAGTAATCCTCGTCGCCTTCCTCGTATCCATCCACGGTAACGGTCACTGCAAAACTCAACCTGTCGTTCTTCTGCATGCTGGTCATATCCATGGTGAACTTATTGTCCACGAACTGGAAATCTTCCGTCTTACCGTTGGCTCTGGTAATTCGCGCTGTGTAGTGGTCGAACTGTTCTCCGTCAACCAGCTTGCGTTCCAGTGTAAATGTGGCATCTCCTTCGAAGGTTGTCTCCGGAATGATTACCATATTGCCCAATGTGTTGTCAGTCATCGTATTGCTGATGCCCGTCACATGAGAGCGCTTGGTATCATCCCCAGGTTCCAGTGTAATGGTTTCCTCCGTATCCTCACCTACCTTGATGAGAATTCTGGTCGTTTCATAACCTTTCGCCTTGATCGTTACCTCATGCTGGCCCTGATCGATCCCTCTGTATTCTACTATTCCTTTCTTACCGGTCTTCTGGTCCTCGAAACCGTTGATAATGATCGTTGCATTTTTCAGTCTGGCTTTCGTGCCGTCCAGCTTCTTGCCGAGCACATTAAGCTTCAGCATGCCGGTCGATGCACTTGCACCTCTTGCAACTACAGGAATCTTGGCAGTAGCACGTCTCGCATACAGATTGATGTCGTATGCTTTATAGTTGAACTTATTGTCATCTTTATCATCTCCCCAGCCCGGCAGCCAGTTAGTGATCTGGTAGCTGTCGATATATCCGATGCCGTTCGCATCTGTTGTGATCACATAACCGTTCTTATTCGGATCATCATCCTTCAGCTGACTCATCAGATAGCCGTCTTTTACAACAACGTCCATGGACTGCGGTACATCCTTACCGTCCGGATCATAACCATAAGTCTTGATCATAAGTTTCGGAACGGTTGCAGAGATGAAGCTGTCCTTCGGAATATCGATCAGTCTTACCTGATTGGACTTGTCATCCATGGTATAAACTTCGATCCTGCCTGCTCCGATCGTCATTGCCGGTACCGTACTGAATGAAACCTGCATATCCATGCCGGAAAGCTTATTCAGTACCTGACTCCACAGATAGAACTGGCTGTTCTCATTTTCCATCAGTTCAGTCCAGTCAGATCTGTAGATGAGGTAGTCGGTCCATAACTCTTCACCAGGTTCGAGTACGTCCTGTCTTGTATCAACTACTGAATTGCCGGCTGTTTTATAGGTCTTGATTGCATGTACCTTCTGCAGCGTCACTTTCGGACAATTAACTGCATAACTGCTCTCATTTCTGAAACCAACTCTGATCGCACCGTCTGTGTTTTCCAGAATATCACTCTCTGTAACGATATCCAGCCACAGATCAGATCCGTCTCTTACCTCGATCGGTTCACTTGTTTCGAAATTACGGTGAATCTCTGCACCGAAGTCTCTCAGGACTGCATCGAAGTCTGCGCTCAGATTATACTCTCCAGGGTCATCTCCGCGTAGGATCCAGTTAGCGGTCTTGGTTTCCTGTCCACGGATCGTTCCCATCTCAACTACAGGATCAGCCTTGGTGTAATTCGAATCCATCAAGGTAAGTCCTGTTGCCGGTTCTGACATCAGTGTTGCAACACAGTCATCAAGGAAAAAGTCTTCTGATGCTTCATTCTTAATTGTCAGTTTTACATCGAAGAAATCCTTCAGCCAGCTTGCTTCTCCCGGAATCTCCAGAATTGCAATAACAGGCTTAGGTGCGGTTGCAAGGTGGATGCCGCCACCGCCGCCTCCTCCGCCCGGACCAGGATCGGGGATCCAGTCGATAATGTGCAGATCAACATCATCATCGTCGATCTTCCAATGCCACCAGTCTTGTCCGACAGTATTTCCCTCATCATCACATACTGCTTCGACCTCAAGAGGCTGATCACCATAGGTCAGGACGATGGTGAACTTGAAGAAGTTCTGATTAGCCGGATCATCGATATTGATACCGGCAGCAATGATCTCATCAAGCGTCATGCGTGTTGCTTCAAGAGTACCCGTAACGATGTCTTTTTCTTCCATTGTCAGAGTGACATATGTAACCGCATTCGCAGCCACGTTAACACTCTGTTTCACCGGCAGATAGCCGTCTTTATATGCGCCGATCGGATAAGTTCCGGACATAGCTGTGAATACAACCGAACCTCCGCCATCGGTGGTCAGAATATTCATATGCTCTGTACCCAGGTCGAAGTAAACACCTGCTTCCGGTACAACGTAGCCTTCCTTATCCAGGACTTTGACACTGACAGTACCCAGTTCTCCCTTAGTCAGAGACTGTACTTCCAGCTCTGTTGTTCCCTCATTGCCGGACGGATCCGTTACGGTCAGAGTGATCTTGTAATATCCGTTCTCAGCATATGTATGGCGCGGACTTACCTCATTACTTGTTGTTCCGTCACCGAAATCCCAGAGATAAGATGCGATCTTACCGCTGTTGTCCCAGCTGCTGGATGCAGAATAGAGATACTCTTTTCCGGTCTCACAGATCTGGTTCGCAGTGATATACGCATACGGTTTCTGTTCATCCTTGGGCTCTGCTACTGAACCTTCCGGAATAACAACTTCTACGATCTCAGTATCTGTATAATTCTGGCACTGGTCGAACGCTCTCACCTTATATTCAAGGGTAACGCCTTCAGTAACATTCTTATCTGTCGCTGAATAGTCGATCTGATCTGCCTTCGCAGCACGCTGGGAGATGCATGACCAGTCTTCTGTTCCCTCAACTCTGCGATAGACATAGAAGCCTGCCAGATCTTCCTCACATGCAGATTTCCAGGTAACGTCCACATAACCGTTTTCTACCTGCTCAGCCTTAATATCACTGGCTGCAGGAGCAATGCGGTCAATATTGAACTCTGCACTGAGTGTCTCAGATACGTTACCACTATAGTCTTCAGCTGTGACTTTTACATAAAGCTTATTTCCGGAGATGTTTTCGCCCGTAACGTTCAGAGTTACTACACTCTTCGTGCTATCCAGTGCGATCTGTTCTGCATTCGTCCAGCTGCTTCCATCCTCACCATAGGATGTGCTGACTGTGCGAATTCTTGAATTATCTGTTACATATACCTTCAGTTCCTGAGTCGGACTGATGGTTTCACCTGGTGTCGGAATAATGTACTGTACTACCGGCTTTTCTTTATCAGCAGGTACAGTTACCTCCAGGATCTGGCTCATGTCACTGATATTTCCTGCAAAATCTACCGCTCTCAAGTAATACTGATAGCTCTGCTCATAGTCAGTTCCGTTATCGCGGTATGCGAGCTGTGCAGCTGACATCAGTTCGGTTTCTTTTCCTGTTTCCGGATCGACCCTTGTCAGGATAAAGTAGCTTACATCATCCTCTTCATTCTGGTTCCATGTCACAACAACATCCTTGCCGTAGAACTTCTTGTTAAGTCCGGTCGGTGCTGCAGGTGCTGTATGGTCAACGTATACCTGAATGAACGGCGCATCGCTGCCGCCGTTGCTTACGTTGTCGTAAGCATCTTTCGCACGTGCACGAAGAGTCAGCACTCCTTCCTCCATGCCGGATACATCGACATCCTTCGTGTAGCTGCGCTCTCTCTGAATGTTGTTATAAGTAATTCTTGTATCTTCAAGAACTGTCCACTCAGTAGATTCTGTGGGCATCTTATCACGGCAGTACTCGAACCAGATCTCCGTGATCTGATAGTCATCCTGTGCTGTTACGCTGAACGGTACTGCCTTGCTGTACATATGTTCTGATGAGCTGTCACTGTTTTTCTTGATTACCGGGATCGTAGTATCTACGTCTGTGCTTACAGTAATACTGTCAGACTCTGTTCCGCGATTGCCCAGGTCATCGAATCCTACAACGCGATAAGTATGTTCAGTATCCGGTGTTAAGCCTGTAAATTCGTAACCCAGACTATCTGCTCTTACAGCATACTCCCAGCTTCCGTCTTCCTGCAGCTCTTCTACATAGAAGTAAGTCAGATCCTCATCCTTAGTCTTACTCCAATGGAGCGCAATCGTAACGGTTGTATGTTCTTCACTGAGTCCGGTAACCTTCTCAGGTCCGCTGTTGTCAATTTCGTAGCGGAGAACCTGTTTATTTGCAGCGTTACCGGTGCTGTCCCATGCCTCAACTTTAATGTCGTAGACACCATCCGGATAACCCTCGCCTGCAGTAGTGTTCCAGCTTGCATTCAGGTATCCGCTTTCGCTTTCCTTCAGTACTTCCCAGCCTTCATCATCAGCCTGGTCAGCCTTATAGGTACGGATAGAAACAGACATCTTAGCCACTTCGATATTGTCGGTAGCTGTCGCTGTAATCGGGATGATACCTGCATGTCTGGTCTCAGACAGCGGAGTAACGCTGCTGATAACCGGATTTACAGTATCCTGGTCAGGCTGTGCACTTGCTGTGTCAGACGGATCGCCTTCCGCATACTCTCCGTAAACGCCCGTTACGTAATAATTGTAGGTAACTGCCGGATCCAGATTCTCATCCAGATAGTAGGTGGTCTCAACATCATAGATATCTGCGATCTTTTCGAACACACCTGCTGCATTCTCTCTGTAAACTCTGTATCTGGTATCCAGTGAATTGCCGCGTTCCCAGGATACATTGATCGCTCTGATCTGCGGTGTTGCAGTCACCCTCTTGATCTTCTCCGGTGCCTCAGGCAGTGTAAGTGTTACATCTGCCGTACCTGCTGCCGGCTCGAGGGTCAGGTAATACTGACCTGCAGTCAGTCCCAGGTCAAATGTATCGTTATTTCCGGCGTATCGATAATAATCACCGTCAGCATCATAGATAGTAGCTGTAACTGCTTCTGTTGACTTGATCTGATACTGCCAGTCTTTCTCTGCTGTCAGTGCATACCACTGAAGTTCTCCGGAAGTTCTATCTGTATCTACCGTTACAGTTGAATTCGGTTTCAGAGACTTACTGATATAGGCCTTCAGATAAGTCTCCATCGGTACGAATATCGCTGCTGTTTTACCGCTTTCCAGCGTGTACTCATAGTGATACTCGTCGTAATAATCATCCTTTTCTTTCAGAGCTTCATCGCAGGCCATCCACCATTCACCGTCATCGCTGAGGATGTAGAAGCGGCTCTCGGATACATTCGTACCATCCAGATCAATAACGATGCGGGTCGTTCCATCTGCAGTGACAGAATACCACTGCTCGTAGGGCTGACCAGGCATACTATAATTTCCATCGAGTGCCTGTGGACTGGTCTCGCTGACAGCAACCTTCGGCTCAAGAATGTCGAAAGTAATTTCTCTGCTGCCTGTGAAGTTACCCTTACCGGTTACAGTAATTGTCGCTGTTCCCGGTTCTGTATTGTTCGCATATTCGAGGTCATAATCTGTATCCTCGATCAGTGCAATATCTCCCTGATACAGGTACAGTTCCGGTGTTAACGCTTCTCCTGTGTACTGTTCTGCAGGAATACTGCTTACACGGATATCTTCATCTCCCAGATTCTTCTGATTGATCAGGAAGGTGGATTCGACGATACCGTCGTAGTGATTTCCTCCGCCGTGCAGAATAACGCCATATGCTCCGGCATTAACGCAGCTATACTCAGAGATCTCGCTCTGATACAGAGTATCCTCGTATACGGTCAGATAATAATTCTCTGATGACAGAGGGATACCATTCTCAAGGACTTCTACGAACGGGATATGTGCATATCCATCGTATGTGAAGTCCTTCTCTGTCCAATGAACCTCAATATCATCACTTGTGAGAATTGATTTCCTTCCTATGTAGAATTCCCTGGAAGTGCTCAGGCACTGATAGATACCTGTTCCTGTTACGGAGATATATCCAAATCCTGGTTCTACGTTGTCTGTAATGCTAACGGAAATATACTCATCCGTCATCTCAATTCCGTTCTGATCAACAACTCTGAATTCCGGTGTATGCTCGTTTCCATCCCAGATATAAGTCGCTTCCGGATCTGTAAGTTCCAGATTAATTGCAAGCTCCTGCGGGCGGAATGCAATGTTGGCATTTTCTGCTTGTGTTGTGAGATGCAGCAGAACTGTTTCTCCTTTATTGAGGGATACCGTTTGCTCACTATAGTAATTATTACTGTAATACCAGGACGGAAGTTCCTCATCGGTATTCACAAAAGCAAACTCTGCGTAAACATTTTCCTGCTCACATGCAAGAGTGAACCATTGATCTGTGGTCGCTGTATATCGGTAGAAATTATCCTGATTATCACCGGCCACCAGGTCATTGATCAGGTCCATACCTGTAAGCTCATGCCATGTCGGCTCTTCCACCGTAAAGTATCTGGTAACAGTGCTGCCCGGAACAGTAACCTCCAGAGCATAATTTCCTGCCGGCAGTTTATCACCCAGGTCATATTCTGCTCCATCCTCTGTCCTTGTCAGCTTCCACCATACATAGCTGGTTCCGATACCATTAAGGTAAACTTCTGTCTCACTGTCATCTTCATTCTGATAGGAGACAACCACATCACCGGCTCTGAGTGTATTAAATCCGCTCCAGTAAGTCCTATCTGTTAATTCGACTTTCAGGTTCTTGGGCGTTGCTTCCCTGGTTACAGTCAGGGTCGTACTTTCCTCGCTCGGGAAATAAACCTCAATTACATAGTCGGTGTTCGGATGCAGTCCCATAGATACCGAATTATTATTGTCATTATTGATCAGTACATCACTATAGTTATCCGTATTGTTCAGGTACACATAGACACTGCTGTCCGCAGGCGCAAATGTAAATACCTGCGGCGTCCCTTCATCAGAGAAGTTGAAGCGGTACAGTTTAGACAGATCTCCGCCGCTCGGAGCTGCCACATTGTTTTCACCTTCTGTAAGTGCAGTCAGCGGATAAACAAGGAACTTCTTCGTGTATCCTGTCTTGTTATCGAACTGGACATAATAGCTTCCTGCCTTCAGTGACAAAACATTCTTGTTCACTGCTTCCAGGTTACTGTCATACTCAGCAACAGTATTCAGTTCACTGTCCAGAACAGTTACTGTGTAACCGCTCTCAGCCCAGTTGTAAGCATCCACTGAATCGAATACGAAATCCTGCGCTTCCTCTACCGTCAGGGCATAGATATCCCTTGTATCGTTCTCACATTCGAAACCGGTATTAAGCGGCAGTGCATCCAGGTTTTCAAGGTCAATTGCAACATAGTTCACCGGAATGGTGTACATATGTCCCATCACGTAGTAGCGATAGGTATATGTTCCGCCCTCTGTGATTTGTTCCTTAGTTAGCCTGTTTCCTTTCTCATCGAAGATACCGAAGTCTTCCTTGGTAATATTCTCACCTGCGTAATTTTCAACGGCTTCTCCGCGTTCTACCGTACCGTACTGTCTGTATCCATATTCATCGATGTACTGGTACTGTACATACAGATCATCCGGTGTAGGATAATCGATCTGAGCCCTGTACTTATCGCGTGAGAAGGACGCATACGTGATATACGGGACATTAACTGTATGGATCGCAACGGTACCTGTCATTACCGAAATATCATCCGAACCTGCGTACATATATACACCCAGGTAATAGGTTTTACCGGCCTGAAGCTTATCACTGTCAGATATACTGTTCAGATTTTCGTCATACAGATAAGTATTTCCATCCATATTTCCGGTAATCAGATAGTAACCGTCTTCCGGTACAGTCAGACTGTAATAATAGTTGCCATACCTAAGCTGACTGATGGAATACTCACCGACTGTCATCCGGCAGTCTTCACGGTTCAGCAGCTGGAAGACACTCTGCTTCCCTTCATAACCTGCCGCATAGACATAGTATGTCCCATCTCCCAGATGATAATATGTCAAACCGGTTGTCTGATCATTCTCCCATTCAACCGGTGTACCATCTGTATCGGACATGATCCGGAAAGCTCTTGCATCGTAATAGGTAAAGTAGTTACCTTCAGATGCATGGAACTCGTACCAGCATCCCTTAACTTCCGCATCCTTAAACTCACCGGAGGAGAAAGTCTGAAGATTTCCTTCGATCGGACTGATAGAGATGCTCTGCTCATACCACTGTCCGGCGAACATATAGCGCAGTGTATAGTCTCCTGCAGTTGTATAGTCCGAATTATTATAATTGTTGTCGATGATACTGACTCTTGAGATACCATATCCACGTTCATCGATCTGACCGCCGGAAACAGTATAGGTCTCACCGTTGGACAGTGAATACTGTACCGTAAGATCAGATGCTGAAGGAACATACGGAGCCATCCACTGTGTATTGCCGACCAGTTCAACGCTGGTCAGTGAATAAGGTTCCTGAACCAGTGTGAGAATCGCGCCTTCTGTACCATCGATGATTGCACCACTGTTGGTCCTTACAACAAGAATGTACAACGTGCCCTGCTCAAGAGTTACAACTGTACCTTCTTTGCCTGCTGTTGCATAAGTATTGTAATTTTCGTCAGTTACATTTGCACGGAAGCCTTCATTCAGGGTGATTCTGTAATCAACCTTGCCGGTTCCTGCCGGAACTGCGAATTCATACCGATAAGTTCCTTTCGCAGTCAGATCATTCGTTCCCTCTGTCAGATAAGGAACCTTCTTAACGGTAAAGACTGCATCTTCTGAAGCATCCTCCGGCACATCTACTCTGATATAATAATCCCCTTGCTGAGTACGGATGCTGTCATAAGATGAGCTGCTGCCGCCATCATACCGGTAATCCTCTGTAAAGTAGGTTCGATGGATATATTCAGTTGACTCAAGATCATAGTAACCGTTCAGAGCATCCAGTCGGAAAAGCTGAGACTCTCCCTTGGCGATCGTGTATTCTGCGCGGTCTTCGATCGTAATGATCTCCTCATCCGAAGGACGTGACACAGTAATCTGGAATTCGTACTTCTTTCCCAGAAAATAAGCTTCAAATGTATATTCACCCGGCTCCTCTATTCCATTAAATAGATACTCTCGGGAACCATTCTCATCCGTACGATACAGCGATACTCTGTCGAATGTGAATCCGTTTACATCATCTGAACCTGCACTTGTTGTATAGTGTGTTGTCTCTCCATCTTCATCCGCGTAATCATATTCAGCCTGTAGATAGCTGCGGAGAGAATTCTCATACAGATCCTCCGTCATGATACTGAACACGGTTTTGGTCATCTTTACTTCAAGATCCTTCGGGCTGAGGATCTTCTTGATCTCAAGATAATCCTGTCCATCATCTGCTGCAGGTTCTGAACTGTCTCCTGTCTCAGGCTCTGAACTATAATGATAGTATTCCAATACAAGCTGGTAACTGCCCTTGTCAAGCGTTGCCGCATAAGACACACCGCTGTTTAAACTGCAGATGTCATTGCTTTCTGAGTCACGAATGACTCCCTGCCAGTAGCCATTGCGCTTTGCCGGCATTTCGAAACGGTAGGTTCCTGCTTCCTCTTCGCTAATATTCAGTGCGTATCTGAAATACTTCCTGTATCCTTCTGTGTCGACTGTCGGAAGATCATTCTTTCCGGCTGTCATTTCCTGTGTACGCCACAGGTAGAATTTTCCATCGCTGCCGCTCCATTCGGTCGTATTCAGATAATAGGAGCCTGCACTAAGCTTGCCATAGTCGTCATAAGATCCTGTATAACTGTATGTTATTCTTTCGAGTGTTTCAGCATCATACAGGGCTTCACGAGTGTAGGTACCGGGTACGAAATAGTACTCTCCATCTGTTTCAACAGTAAAGCTCCATAACTTCGTACTGTTTGCAGAAAGATCATATAAAGTACCATCAGCGGTTATCGGCTGCGCCTCAGTCAGATCAGGTTTCTGCACAGTAAAAGGCAGATCATATGTTTTTCCTGCGAAAATTACTCTCAGGTAGTACTGTCTTTCTTCCGGAATATCACCGATTGAAATTTCATTTCCACCAGTGTCTCTATAGAAAATATGGCTGGGCGATATCTTAAAACCATTCTCATCTGAATTTTCGCCAGTCAGTTCATATTGCTTTTCTTCTCCGTTTTCATCCGGATAAGTATAAGTAACATGTACTTCACTTGCCATACTGCCTGCCCCGATGTCATCCAGCAGAAGTGTATATTTCTCTTTATTCAGTGAGACATTAACATCAGTGGGTGCTGTTTTTTCAGTGATAACAGTGTAGATATTCTCCCAGTTTGCCTCCCTGTTATAATTGTACTTGTTGTAATTAAGTTCGATCATGAGTGTAGAACCTGGTTCTGCTGATAAGATCGAACTGCCTGAACTGCTAATACTACCTATATATCTCTGTGAATCTCCCTCATCATTTATTTCATAAACGTATCCCCAGGAGTTGAAATTGTTGTCAGAACTGCGTCCCGGCATTGAAATCGAATATGTTCCTGTTCCTTCAGTCGGAATTTTAAATATGAAATATCCATAAGCAGATGAATACTCTTCGAGAGGCGAAAAATCTTCTTCCTGCAGCATGGTCTGTCCAACGGAAAGATTTTTCATCTCCTTCATGCTGAATGCTGCATCCTCATCGCTGTCATCACAGGATTCTTTATTCATGTAAAGAACTTTTTTCTTCGGACCTGCCTGAATGGTACTTCCGTCATTCACCCATGTATAAGTATCGTCTGTATACAAGCGCATTGCTTCAGAAGAATCACGCTTGCTGAAAATGCACAAGGTGTTTTGATCTGCGGTGACAACTAATACATTATTCTGCTTGGCAGAATATTTGGTCCTGCCAGTCAGATCTGCTTTCGGAATATCCTTAATATTTCGTACATAAATACCCTGATTATTCAGATAATCTGAATCGGTGATATATGTCTGAATGAGTACGGTCTGACCGGCATCCAATTTTCTTAATGTCGGAAACTCACTGGATGTATCGTCATCTGTATCAGAATTGATCCAGTAACAGTTGCTTCTGTCTGTATTCGCAAAGAAATATGTTCCATCCTCAGGAGCTGTAAACTTCACATAACGGGTGTCATATGTCTCTTCTGCCTGTATCGGATTGTCCGAATAATCTCCCTCTATAAGTACTGTCGCCTGCTCCAGATACAGATCGTATTCAGATATTCTCTTGATCCTCAGATCCGCATATACACTGCCGCAAGATACGCGCATTGTATATACCTTACTCTCGGCCATGTCCTCTCGATCAACTTCATTATTCTCACTGTCGAAAAATGATACGGCAAGACTAACTACATCTCTGGAACTGCCGTCAAGACATTGAACTATCGTAGTCCCATCACTCAGAGTGATGTGAGCATACATGTATTCGATCATATCCCAGTAATTTTCATAAGTGAAAATTTCTGTAATATGATCAGTAACTGTCTCATCTGATGACTGGTTAAGAGTAAGTTCTGTCACAGCAGCGGTCTGTGAAACTGTCAGTGTTGTGTTGCCTGTTGCATATACACAGAGCAGATATGTTCCGGATGTCAGAGACACGCGCTTGGAACCGCCTTCATACAATCCGGCACCGTCATCATTGTAGTTACTTAACTGACTCTCCTCATCTTCATTGTAAAGTGATACAGATGCATATCCTTCATCCATATCGTCCAGAGCAAACAGAAAATCAGCCTTCGCTGATACATCGACCTGATAGTACTGGGCAGTTGGCGTAATACCCCCATACTCACTAAGTTCTGTTTTCGCCTGTATATTGAGCGTTGCCGGCTCTGCATCTATACTGTTCGGCAACGCTATTCTCTGATCTTTACCATAACCCGCAGACAGTCTTGAAATGATCGTTGTCGGATAGGTCTGCATTTCAAGTGATGTGCAGTTTATCTCAATTGATGTTTTTCCGACAACATAATTAACATCAAAGCTGAAGCCATTGCCATAGGAGTCCCTGGTATATCCATCGTCACCAGTAATGAGTTCGAATGTCTCATCCGGAATGCTTCCATCTTCAGAGTAATGTGCCGTTACTTCTATTCCTGTGAACTGTTCTCCATATATGAACTGCTGCGGTACACTTGCTGTCATCGACAATGGTTTTACGCCATCATTTACAATAACACTTCCATACGCCAGTACATCTCTGTCTGTATCAGGTCTGACAATCAATACATACTGAGATCCCTGATCTAATTCAAGTGCGATATTCTGATCAAGACTATCATTACCATTTCCTCTGAATCCTGTCAGTTCGTTACTGCCATCCATGATGTCGATATAAACATCATCCGGCAGATTCTTAAATGTAAATCTCTTGAGGGCAGACTTGTCCGCTGTAAAGCTGTAATACTGATAATTGCCATTGACACCGGCAAATGTTACCTCCTGGCCCTGACTGATCGCATGATCTGGATGATTGGCAAAATAAGTCTTCGCATTGATTACTTCGAATGTAACTGTCTTACTTACATTCGTGGATGACACTCCATTCTGATAAACTGTCAGAGTGTACTGTCCCTCTTCCAGATACCTGTTGTATATCCAGTTTCCATCCTTGTCCGTGAGCGTAGATGAGAAACGTGTTCTGAATTCATCCTGTCCGTTAAGGCTGCATTCATATACTTCATCGCTGCCTTCATACTTATATCTGATGATCGTAGAATCGCCAGGCTGCTGATAAGAGTATCCTGCTACTATTTCCTGGCCTTCTCTTGGAAAATCTACAGATAAGATTTCGCTGACGATTTTTTGCTCCAAGGTCTTTACAAGAAGGTGTCCTTTAGTATTTTTACTATACATTTTTACAGCAAAATAATAGGTACCCGGCTGTAAACTGCGGCTGATCAGAAACTGACAGTTCCCATCATTCGCACCATCATCATCGTGAGTCAGCTCACGGCCGTTGCTATCGTACAGATACCCATAATCATCATCTTCGTATCCTTCATCCTCTGAACCTGTACGAATCGATTCTGATGTGAAGATATAGGTACCTTCTTTTTCCACAGTGATCGTGTAATACTGAACCGTATCTGCCTTCAGCTGCAGATCATCTGTTTCTCCGATCTTCAGCTCTTTCGCATTATTCATTACATCCTTCGTGAGAAGATTGTAGCCGGTCTCCTCATCGTATTCGGTCGAAGGCTCGGCGTAGAGCTCATTGCCATCAATGTCCTTCTCCTCGAAAATGCTTTCGGGATCCTCCCGATTTTCGCCTGTTGTTTCAGCCGCCTCAGTCTCCGCCTGGGCAGATTCCTCCTGTTCAGGTGCCTGCTCCTCCGTCTCTTCTTCAAGAACCTCATCCTCAACGATATCGAAGATATCATCGACGATCATTCCATCAGAAGCTTCGCCGTCTGCTTCTTCCTGTGCAAGTCCATCCTCGCTGTCTGCAGCTTCAGGTTCCTCCAGCAGCATCTCCTCATCTTCATCAGGTGAACTATCCTCTATGATCTCATCTGACACAGCCACATCTGATGCCAGTGCTGAGATCGTGTTCATCGGAACGGATGTTACCGTCATCGTTGCTGCCATGACCATTGCAAGCACTCTGCGTAGTTTCATATCTCTCCTCCTGAAAACAGTTACTTTTTCCTCTTTCTCTATAAAAAACCAGGTAATAAATCACTTGTTAGTATTTTTAGTGTCTTTGAAATAATTATAGTATTGGCCTAAATCACGTACAATAAATGGTTGGTCTGCTTTTAGATTTTTGTAGGTTTTTTACAGTTTCCAGGAGGCGTTTTTGTATGTCTTCACTAATGTAAAGTGTTGATGAAATCTATCGAAAAAAAGCCGGCCAAAGCATTTGCACAGGGTTTCCATGCAATGCCTTGACCGGCTCTTAATTGCTTACGTTTATTCAATTAACCTTCAACAGGCATCTCGAACTCATCTCCGCCCACAACGACCTCGGTGTCGTCTTCTACTACCGGTGTCGGAACGAACTCTTCCATGTATGCTTCTTCCGGAGCACCTTGCAGCATAGCAGGAATGTTCAGTACAAGACCATCCATGTTGTAAGGAATCGGAAGGCTTACGCTGCTTCCGACTTTCTTGCCGCCCTTCTTGGGTGTGATATGAAGTTCCATGGAGAATTTCTGACCCATGATCTTTACCATACCACGGTCACCCTGGTCGACTGATGCGACTTTCTCACCGTCTACGAATACCTCTACTTTATAGAAGGCACTGTAGGTGGTTCCGTCGAATTCTTTTTCTTTGTTATCGAAGTAAACTGTGTGTCCTCTTCCGATGACTGCCATGCAGATCGCGATGCCGATCACTACTGCAAGTGCCAGGATGCGGACGATAATTCTTCTTGTCTTCATCTTATTCGTCCTCCTCCTGTGCTGCAGCAAGAGCTGCGCCTTCCTGGCTCTTAGCTCTGCGCTTATTGGTCTCATACATTACCAGTGCGATGGTGATGACCGCATACGAAACGAATACTCGGAAGTATTCACCGATCATGGAGTCGCCGGTGATGTATGCACCTGCCTTCGGTGCAACGATGAACATCAGATGGAACAGGATAACGCCGAGGAATACATTTCCGATGGACGCCTTATCAACGGATGCACCGCCGACAAGAAGTGCTGCGATACAGAACATACCGATCTGGGTATGGGAGCTGTATGTTGCGATGTTACCCATGTTCTGCAGATAGATGACCATACCGATACCTGCAAGAACAGTAGAGATCACTACGGAAAGAATTCTGGTTCTTTCAACGTTGATACCTGCGTCTCTTGCTACCTGCATATCCTGACCAACTGCTCTCATATCCTGACCCAGCTTCGTACGGCGGAACCATACGATCACGAGGCACATAAGAGCTACGATGATGAAGGTTGCAACCGGGATCTTAACTCCCTTGATGGTCAGCGGGATCAGGTTGTCCAGCTTCTGACGCATGGTCAGAAGGGAAACTGTGTTACGGATACCGTAGCCTCTGGGAAGTTTGATCTCGTTGTGTTTGATCGGGATGATGGAACCCATCATGTACAGAACGACCAGCTGATAGATACCGTTCATGAAGAAGCTGATGATGTAGGAAGTGATCATCTCACGTCCCTTAGCCATGTTCAGGATCTTTCCGCAGAAGAGACCCAGAAGAATGGAGATCGGAATACTGATGATCATTGCCAGCACCATGGCCGGAATACCTACGATCTGCCAGTCTGCTACGAAGATCAGACCGATCTCTCCTGCCATAGCGCCCAGGGTCATACCGAAGTTAAGACCCATACCTGCCATGATCGGAATCAGCAGTGACAGAATGAGGAATGCGTTTCTTCCCATACGGGTTACGATCTCATTAACCAGGTAACTTGGTGACAGTCCTGAAATCGGAATACAGATCGCGCAGATGATAATGAACATTAACGGTACGGAACTTCTGCGCATGAACGAACCGAAGTCGAATTTTTTCTTACTCATTTGGATCCTCCCGTCTTTCTGGTCAGTGCGTACAGGATCATACCCTGAGATACGACGATACGGATAACCTCACTCATGTCAGTGTGAACCATGTTATTCATGACGGTCGGTGTCATGGTAACCATACCCTGGAACAGGATGGTACCGATCACTACGTTGGCAATGGATGCCTTGTTAACAGATGCGCCGCCGATCAGGATAGCTGAAACTGCCGGCAGAGCCATGTAGAAGGGTGCCATGTACAGCTGGATGAATCCGAAGCCCTGCTCATAAACAAGAATACCGATTGCTGCCAGCCATGTTGACATTACTACAGACAGAAGTCTGATCTTATCTACATTGATACCTGCTGCCTTCGCGAAAACAGGGTTGGAACCTACTGCTGTCATAGCTGTTCCTGTCTTGGTGTGGAAGAATGCCCATACCAGGAAAGCGATCAGTGCTACGAACAGTAGTGTTCCTGTCGGAACTACGAAGTTTCCGATTCTGATCTCCAGGAAGGAAGCCAGAGCCTTGTCATAATATCCTTCCAGAGAAATGGTGGTACGAAGGCCTTTTCCTGCCATACCCCATACCATGTTCGGGCTCTTGTAGGGAAGCACCAGCCACAGCATACACATCAGGGATACAGATGAGAAGCCTACGTATGTTGCGATCATCATCTCGCCGCCCTTGATCTTATTCAGCAGCCATCCATAGAGGGCGCCAAGAATAAGTGCGAACGGAGTTGCAATGATCGCTGCCATCAGGAATGAAACAGGACCTGTGAAGCCAAACTCGATAGAAAGAGTTGCTCCCAGAAGACCTGAGATAATTCCCAGCGGGAGTCCGAAGTTCAGACCGCAGCCGGAATGTACCATAGGTACCATAGCCAGAACCAGAATTCCGTTCCAGCTGAAACGTGCGATGATGTTCGAGATCTGAGTCGGGAAATCCGCACCTACGATAGGTGCCAGGATCAGCAGAAGGATCAGGAACAGGGTGATGATAAATCTCGGGAGTCCGAAGCTGTCGATAAACTTACGAACGGCTCCCTTCTCTTTTTTAATATTCTCTTCCATGCCTTCCTCCTTACTTGACCTGACTGAGCATCAGCGCGCCAAGTTCTTCAACAGTTGCAGATGCCGGAAGAATACCTGCTACCTTACCACCGGATACGATGGAGATACGGTCACAGATGGAACGAAGCTCTTCCAGCTCAGATGATACCATGACAACGGTAACACCACTCTCACGGTTAAACTGCTTCAGTGCATCCAGAACCAGAGCTTTCGCACCTACGTCAATGCCTCGGGTCGGCTCGGAAACGAACAGCAGTCTCGGGTTCAGTGCAAATGCCTTTGCCAGACATACCTTCTGCTGGTTTCCGCCTGACAGCTCCTTCGCCTTCTGCTTGGAGCTTGTGCACTTGATCTCAAGCTCTCCGATGTACTTATCAGTTACTTCCTTGATAGCTGCATCGTCACGCCACTTGATGAGACCACCCAGATATTTCTTCAGGAACTTGTTCTGGATCTGCATGGCCGGGAATGCTACATTCCATTCCAGTGACTCATCCAGAAGGAGTCCTACACCTCTTCTATCCTCAGATACGAATGCGAAGTTGGAGTCGAGGCACTTGCGGGGTGCGTTAAGCGGAATCTCTTCTCCCTTGAACTTAACCTTGCCGCCTGCCTGATAAAGACCCATGATACCGTTCGGAATACCGAGCTTACCCTGTCCTGCAAGGCCGCCGATACCGAGGATCTCACCGTCTTTCACATCGATGCTGACATTTCTTACTGTCTCACCGGGCATGTCGACCCAGAGCTTCTCAACGGAAAGAATGGTTTCAGCGTCGGAAAAATCACGTACTTCTGTGGTACGGCCTGTTCCGCCCTTCACCTCACGACCTACCATTGCCTTGGTGATGTTATCAATGCTTGTCTCGGAAGCCGGAACATCGCTGACAACATATCCGTCGCGCATGACAACTACTGTGTCACATACGTCCAGGATCTCTCTCAGTCTGTGGGTAATGAATACAACAGCAATACCGCGCTGGGACATTCCACGGATAGAATCAAGAAGAGCTTCTGCTTCTTTCTCAGTGAGAACAGCAGTCGGCTCATCCAGAATAAGCAGCTTCAGCTGATCCTTGGAAAGTTCTCTGGCAATCTCTGTGAACTGCTTGTGGCCGACCGGCATCTCAGAAATACGCATGTTCTGATCAACAGCTACGCCCATGAGTTCAATCGCATCGTGCGCTCTCTGATCCATCTCTGTCCGGTTCAGGGTGTTCATCCTGTCTCCGAAGATCTCAGAGAGTAAATTTTTTCTTACCGGTTCCCTGTTCAGAAGTATGTTTTCTGTCGTAGTAAATCCCGGAATCAGAGAGAATTCCTGATGCACCATACCGATACCGGCATTGATCGCATCAAACGGGGAGTTGAAATGCTGTACCTCTCCGTTCAGGACTACATCACCGCCGTATCCTCCTGTCTCACGGATCATGTCCGCACCGAACAGAATACGCATCAGTGTTGATTTTCCTGCGCCGTTTTCTCCGCACAGACCGACCACTTCACCTTCGTGAACGGTCAGATTGATGTCAGAGAGAACCTGATTGCCGAAGAAATCCTTTTTAATGTCCTTCATCTCAAGGAGTACTTTTTCCTTGTTCATCTACAGTTCCTTCCTAAAAACAGGGGGAAAAGCTCATGCTCTTCCCCCGCCATTGTTTACGTTACAAGCTTTCGCGTGTAATTACTTTGTGGTGAAATACTTCTCCGGAATTTCAACGGAAGTAGCTCCCATGAACTGTCCCGGATCACCCATGATATATGTATCCTGATACATAAGGAATACATTGTCAAGCTTAACTCCTGTATCGGCGTTAGTATACTTGGAACCGTTCCACTCAGCCTTCGGTGAGAACTCCTGGAATGCAGCAGCGATATCATCAACATTCTGAAGCTCGCTCTTGCCTTCGATTACATTCATAGCGTGCTGTGCAAGACCTGCTGACAGGGTGTAACCATAAGAGTATGCCCATGTACCGAATCTGCCTGCGCCGCCTTTTTCAACGATTGCGGACTCAACCTTAGCAAGGATCTTCTCGAAGTCTCCAGCCTCTTCAGTAAGGTCAAGACCAAGAGCTCCCGGATAACCCATCAGCGGGGACGGAAGGTCAGCTTCGATGAAGTAGCCGCCGTACTCAAGCAGCTGCTTGATGAGCGGTTCTGTATGAGCGTCGTTGGTGCAGTAGAATGCAGCCTTGTCGCCGTACTTCTCGATCCACTCCGGAACATGCTCCAGAATGTAAGCCTGTGCGCCCGGTACGCCTACGTCTGTAGTCGGGTCCGGAGCAGACTCCATAACGAACTTCATACCAAACTCTTCGCAGGTAGCCTTGAAGATGGCAAGACGACGGGTTGTTGTCTCATAGGACAGATGACGCGGGAAGGATACATGTACGAATGTATCGCAGCCAAGGTCATGAGCTGTCTTGATGATCAGGTAACCTCTTGCTACGAAGTCGTTGTTAACATCAAGGTCAGCAGCGCTTGCGATCTCCGGAAGGTCTTCATGGGACTCGCCGGCGATGCAGAGGATGTCAGGTCTTCTTTCCTTGATCTGACGGAAAGCTTCAGTTGTTCCCGGTACAGACTGGTTAACAATGATAGCCTTCATATCCGGATCATCGGAAAGGTTAACGATCGTCTGGATAGTTGTCTCAAGCTCTTCAGTGAAGTTATCCGGATAGATAGCGAGTTTAACGCGATCTTCACCGTACTTAGCCTGGATTGCTTCAGCACCACGACGGTCGTCTTCGGACTGTGATACAGATCCTGTTACGATACCGATGTGGTAATCACCAACTGCTTCTGAAGTAGCTTCAACGCCCTCAGCAACAGCTTCTGTTTCTTCCTCTCCCAGGTCGATGGTCTCGATGCTTGCGCCAAATGCAGACATAGAGAAGATCATAACCATAGCGAGGACAAGACTTAAAATCTTTTTCATTTTGTTCTCCCTCCTTGGAAACATTAGTTTATACAGATTTTAGCGTATTGCCCTATGCTAGTCAATAATTTTTCAAGCTTTTATCCTTTTTATTCACATTTTCGTCATGTTTTCATGTTATTATCCGCTTTATATTGGGTATATTGCAAATATCCGTCAAAAGAAAATTCCGCACAGTTATGTTAAAAACGCATAACCGGCGGAATTTTTTCGTCATCTCTTTTTTAATTGTTTATCTTGTGGAAAAGGCCAGATCTTTCCATTCCATCTGGCTGTTCTCAGACCAGAACCTGATTTTCTTGCCGCAGGTACCGTATATTCTCACTGTCAATGTTCCTATCCCGTCGATACAGAACAGACCTGCGGATCCGTCCTGCATATATGTGAAGGAGTATGTTTCTCCGTCTTTCAGCTCCACAGCTGTTTCTGCAATCGGCAGCTTTCCTTCTGCAAATCCCAGCTGCAGGAGACCTGCTTCCGGGTCAATGCTGATATATTTATCTTCCATTGCCATTCCGAATGTTCCTGCATCCCTGAAAATAAATGAACCGGTCACTTTAAAGGTCTCTGTCGCCGAAACGGTATCCGTGAAAGACTGCTCTTCAGGAAATGCATTCCGTATCTGTTCCGGAACTGTCAGGTACAGATCTCCGTTTTCCTTCTGCTTCATCTCCTGTACCATAAGATTTCCTGCCCACGCTGTGACCGTCCTGGAAAACGGGTTGTCCGATCTTCTCGCCCAGCCTACCATGTAGGAGCCTTCTCCATCTTCCACATGTTTCGCTGCATAGAAAAGCTTTCCTTCCAGTCTCTTCGGCTCATCGTATGGACCGTATTGTTCATCTGCTTTGGCATACCACAATGTATCATCCTGGCCGGAATATGTCAGATACCATTTATCACCCATTTTAAAGGTATCGCTGCATTCCAGGTTCCAGAAATCACCGGTTGGATCTGTGAATATGATCCCCTCGTAAGCTGCATTCGTCAGATCAGCGTCCAGACTGTACTTCAGTATCCGGGCTGTTCCGTCCACAGCAGCAGTAATCGTCATTTTGATTTTACCTGTTTCAGGATCATAGTAAGCCTGAGGATCACGGAAATCATTTTTCTGCCCGATCTCCTCATCCGGTACCATCTCGAAGCCCTGAATCTTCTCAAAGGAAATCAGATCTGTACTCTCCGCAGCATAGATCTTCTCATGATATTCTTCTGCATCGGCATGTGCTGTATAGAAAAACAGATACCTGTCTGACGTTTTCACGACAGATCCTGTTCCGATCCAGTCTTCCTGACCTTCCCCTGATGCTTCGATCATCGGTGTTTCATATTCCTGATAGGAAACAAAATCCTGTGTTGTTGTCAGATAAACGGAATGATGAAAACTATCTCCGCCTTCTTTCAGGTAGTAGATGTAATAAGTCCCATCTTCATAATAGGGCATGGGATCGCCGACAAAAGCTTCACTGAAACCGAAGTTCTCCGGTTTGAAAAACAGATCATATGCGAAAGCACTTTCCTGCTCCTCTGCATCCATAGAGCTTATCTCCTCTTCCGCAACAGTCTCCGGTTCTGTCACAGTTACAGCAGTTACATTCCCGACTGACATCAGTGCAATTGCAGCAGCCAAGATCAATCCGTATCCGGCTGCCGCCCCCTTTTTTCCAATCATCGTATGTCTCCGTTTTTACAGTGCAAGTTCATATTTCTTTGCATTCAGATTAACCTGACCTTTGGCACTGAAAGAGATCCGTTCCGCATCAAGATCAGTGAAGAGGCACATGGACATAACCTTCTCGCCGTCTCCGACAAATACTTCGGCGCTGAAACGATCAAGAATAATTCTCAGCTCCAGCTTACCGTCTTCCGTATTCACTTTGCAGGTGCGAACATTATCGACTGCTCTCTTAACGCCGCTTCTGCGTCTGTCAAATGTAA
>R21__coassemble_900_pt1 | contig 22231 bp, 19 predicted proteins | sample R21__metabat2_low_PE_028 | metagenome-assembled genome bin R21
GTCTGATGATGCTGTCCATGATATTTGTAATGATCACCATGAGTATGGCAAGTGCAGACCGTATCTGTGAAGTGCTCAGTGAGAAGAGCAGCCTGACTGATCCGGAGAACCCGGATATGGACATTCCGGATGGAAGCATCGAGTTCGATCACGTGACATTTGCCTACAGTGAAAAGGCAGAGAAACCGGTTCTGGACGATATCAGCCTTAAGATCAGGTCGGGAGAGACTATCGGTATCATAGGCGGTACGGGTTCCTCCAAGTCATCTCTGGTCAGCCTGATCAGCAGACTTTACGATGTTAACAGCGGCAGCGTTAAGGTTGGAGGCAAGGATGTCAGAACTTATGACATGGAATACCTGCGCAACAACGTTGCGGTCGTTCTGCAGAAGAACGTTCTCTTCTCCGGCACCATCCTCGACAACCTTCGCTGGGGCAACAAGGATGCAACGGAAGAGCAGTGTAAGGAAGCCTGCCGTCTGGCCTGCGCAGATGAATTCATAGAGCAGTTCCCGGATGGCTATAATACCTGGATCACTCAGGGTGGAACCAATGTATCAGGCGGCCAGAAACAGAGACTGTGCATAGCAAGAGCTCTCCTGAAAAAGCCCAAGGTCCTGATTCTTGATGACTCCACCAGTGCTGTCGATACAGCCACAGACGCCAGAATCAAGAAGGCCATGTCCGAAAATATTCCGGATGTCACCAAGCTTATCATTGCACAGCGCATTGCCAGTGTTCAGAATGCCGACCGCATCATCGTACTGGACAACGGAAAACTGGACGGCTTCGGAAGCCATGAAGAACTTCTGAGGACCAACGAGATCTACAGAGACGTATATGAGTCCCAGACGAATGAGGGCGGAGATTTCGATGAGAAGGAGGGGGAATGATCATGGCTGAAGAAAATAAGAGCACACAGAACACCCGACCGGCAAGAGGTCCCCGCGGACGTGCCGGCGGTCCCAGACCCAGGGTCGATAATCCCGGAAAGCTGATGGCAAGGATCATGAAGTATGTCATGGCGCGCTATAAGTTCCGTATCTTTATTGTTGTGGCATGCATTCTGATCAGTGTATTTGCAAGCATCCAGGGCACCATGTTCATGAGGACCCTGATCGACGCCTATATCGTTCCCATGCTGGGGACTGGAAATCCGGATTATTCCGGACTGGCGGGAGCCATCGGAAGAGTAGCGATATTCTATACGATCGGTGTAATTGCAGGGTTTACCCAGCAGAGAATCATGATCTATGTGACACAGGGCACAATGAGAGATCTGCGTAATGACGTGTTCACACACATGGAAAGCCTGCCCATTCGCTACTTCGATACCACCTCCCACGGTGATATCATGTCCATCTACACCAACGATATCGACACCCTGCGCCAGATGATCTCCCAGGCGCTTCCGCAGATGCTGAATGCAACCGTTTCCATCGTCGGTATCCTGGTGTTCATGGCGATACTGAATATTCCGCTTACTATTCTGACACTGGCAATGACAGGTCTGATGGTCTTCATAACCGGGCAGAGCGTAAAAATCAGCAACAAATATTTTATCCGCCAGCAGAATTCCCTGGGAGCTGTCAACGGTTACATCGAAGAGATGATGAACGGTCAGAAGGTAGTCAAGGTATTCTGCCACGAGGAAGAGAGCATAGAACAGTTCGATAAGCTCAATGAGGAGCTCTGTGAAAGTGCCCGCAAGGCCAATACCTTTTCCATGGCTATCGGACCTATCTCCGTACAGATGGGCAATCTCAGCTATGTTCTTGCAGCTGTAGTCGGCGGCCTTCTGGCTCTGAACGGAATCGGCGGCTTTACACTGGGATCTCTGGCAAGCTTCCTCACCTTTAACAGAAGTTTCAATCATCCGATAGGCCAGGTCACTCAGCAGATGAATGCCATCGTTATGGCACTGGCAGGTGCTGAGCGTATCTTTAAGCTTCTCGATGAGCAGCCGGAGGCAGACGAAGGTTACGTTAATCTGGTGAATGCGAAGGAAGAGAACGGCCGCCTCACAGATGCAGGACAGGAACGTACAGGCCTGTGGGCATGGAAGCATTATCATAAGGCAGATAACACAACAGATTATAAAAAGCTGGAAGGCGGAGTCGTATTCGACGGAGTCGACTTCGGATACGTTCCTGAAAAAACAGTACTTCATGATATCAAGATGTATGCTGAACCCGGACAGAAGATCGCTTTCGTAGGATCCACCGGTGCAGGCAAGACCACCATCATGAACCTGATCACCCGCTTCTACGATATTCAGGACGGTAAGATCAGATATGACGGCATCAATATCAACAAGATCTCGAAGAAGGATCTGAGAAGATCCCTGGGTATGGTACCGCAGGAGGTAAATCTCTTTACAGGAACCGTTATGGATAACATCCGCTACGGTAAGCTGGACGCAACTGATGAAGAAGTGATCGCAGCTGCAAAACTGGCGAACGCCGACACCTTCATCAGACAGCTGCCGGAAGGTTACAATACCATGCTCACCGGCAACGGCGGCAACCTGTCTCAGGGACAGCGACAGCTCCTGTCTATAGCGAGAGCAGCGATCGCAGATCCGCCGGCATTGATTCTGGATGAGGCGACCAGCTCCATTGATACCAGAACAGAGAAGATCGTACAGGAAGGAATGGATGCTCTCATGAAGGGCAGAACCACCTTCGTCATTGCCCACAGACTGTCAACAGTAAAAAACAGTGACTGTATCATGGTCATGGAGCAGGGACGCATCATTGAACGTGGAACCCACGAATCACTGCTTGCCGAGAAAGGCAAGTACTATCAGCTATATACCGGCAAGCAGGCAGCTGAATAAAGCAGAAATCCATACATTGTTTTAGAAGATATATCACACTTTTTTAAGAATTTCCGGGTCACGGTATGATATACTGACAGCATCAGAAAACAGGAAGAAAGGGTTCCTGAAATAAACGGTATTGAAAGGAGAAACGATATGGGGTTCGAGGATTTAGGCAAGAAGCTGGCACAGCTTGGACAGGATACCAAGGCAGGTGTTCAGAAGATGAGTTCTGTGTATCAGATCAACAGTAAGCTTTCCGATGAGAAGAAGGCACTGAGCAGACTGTTCGCAGTGATCGGAGAAACTGTTTACAACGCAGCACCGGATCAGGCACCTGAAGGACTGGAAGATGAGTATGAGGCAGTTCTTGCAGCGAAGGAAAGAATTGCCCAGCTGGAAGAAGAGAAAAAGGCAGCAGCAGGCCCCAGAGTTTGCCCGAACTGCGGCAGAGAAGCAGCCAGCGGTGATAAGTTCTGCGCAGCATGCGGAACCCGCCTTCCTGAGGAAGAGACAGAAGAAACGGAAGAGATCGATTACTCCGAGAAGCTGACCAGAGACGCGAAGGCAGCAGCAGGTGAGGCAGGAGATATCATCAACAGCGCAGCTGAAGCAACCAGAGGCTTTTTCGAAAGCTTCGCCGATAAGGCAGGTTCCTTCATGAAGGGCGTATCCTCCAAGCTGGATAAGAATGGTGAGAAGACCGTAGACGCAGAGTTCAGAGAGACTCCGGTCGATGAAGAGGGCGACTTCGAGGAGAAGGTCCAGCAGGCAGTAGCTGATGCTTACAAGGCAGCAGGAGAGGCAGCTGAGAAGGCTCAGGAAGTCGTAAAAGAGGCTGCAGAAACAGCATCCCAGATGGCGGAGCAGGTCTTCCAGGACCTAAAGGACAGCGCGTCCGACATGGCGGATGGCGCAGCAGAAAAAGCAGAGGAAGTTCAGGAAGCAGCAGAAGAAGCAGTGGACGAAGCGGCAGAGGCAGCAGCAGAGGCTGAAGAAGCAGCAGAGGAAGCGTCCGCGCAGGCAGTAGCTGAAGCTGTAGAACATGCAGAAGAGATGGAAGAGGAAGCAGCAGAGGCTGCGGAAGACATCGTAGAGGCTGCACAGGATACAGAAGTAGAAGAAGAGGAAGACGACCTCCAGTAAAAACTGCAACAGAGCAACCGAACAGAAAGAGCCGTATACCACACGGTGTAGGTGCAGGACAAATGCAACTACCCCATGTGATATACGGCTCTTTTTATATATCAGTATCTGAAGGCAATGTCTCCAGATAAAGTTCATACCAGTCCAACAGCACTTTGGTCCAGTTCTCCAGCGCAGCAGATACTTTCTCCTGAGCAGTTTCCAGAAGTGCTGTTCTTTCCGGGGAGGGTGAGAAGTATTCTTCCGGAGAAGAGCAGTCCATGAAAGTTTCGTCAAGCTGTGCAGAAGCCTTGAGGTAAGTCTCCTCAGCTTCTGCAAGAACAGGTCTGAGCTGACTGAACTGCCAGTCGAAGGTGGCTTCGGCAGTGGAGATCTCGCGGAGCATATGGCGTTCTCCCCTGGGAACAGCCTGCAGGCCGGAGATGAGCTTCTGTTCTTCGGCAGTCCTGAGAAGGGCGGGATCGGTTCCTGCATCCTGACTTTCCAGGCGCTCCATATAGTGGCTGTAACCGAAGGGATAATAGTTCACAAGCTCACTGTCTGTCGAAAAGATCAGAAGAGAGTCCGCCACCTGGTCCAGAAGATAGCGATCGTGTGAGACGATCAGAAGAGTGCCCTTGTAGGAACGGAAGATCGACTCAAGCGTCTCCTTCGCTGGGATATCCATGTTGTTGGTGGGCTCATCAAGGACCAGAAAATTGGGCCTTTCCTGCAGCAGAGCAGCAAGCATGAGCCTTGTCTTTTCTCCGCCCGACAGGTCGCAGACACGTTTTCCCATATCAGAGCCAGCGAACAGGAAACCGGCCAGAGCAGTACGAACATCCTTCTCGGTCATGGACGGGAAACGGTCATGGAACCACTCAATGACCATGGCTTCATCCGTGATCTGCGCAGAAAGCTGGTCGAAGTACTGCAGATCGATATGAACGCCGGTCTGGCATTTTCCCTTTATAGGAGGAAGCAGGCCGGCAACTGTCTTTACAAATGTAGTTTTGCCGCTTCCATTTGCACCAAGAATACCGATCTTCTGACCGCGCCTGATGCGAAGGGAGAGCTCAGACAGCGGCTTATCATGGCCGATCACCAGGTGCTCGCATTCCCATACGGTTTTGCTTCCCAGACGGGCAGGCAGGATCTCGGCTGTATGGATCACCGCATCATCCTGAACCGGCTTCTCGATCTTTTCCATTCTGTCGAGCATAGTCTTTCTGGACCGGGCAAAGGAAGCCTTTCTCGGTTTATGCTTGAACTTCTCTATAAGAGCATTCTGACGCTCTATCTCCTGACACTGCCTCTTGTAGGCAGCGCTCTGTCTTGCATAGTCATCAGCTTTTGCCTTCCGGTAATGCGTATAGTTGCCGGGATGTCGCTTCACGGTTCCTCCGGCTACCTCCCAGACGACGTTCGCCACGCGGTCGATAAAATAGCGGTCATGGGACACAACAAGAACGGCCTTGTCATAACTTTTCAGATAACGCTCCAGCCAGGTGACGGTTTCCAGATCCAGATGGTTGGTGGGCTCATCCAGGATCAGAAGGTCAGGGCGGGCGAGCAGAAGAGAAATCAGGGAGAGCTTGATCTGCTCACCTCCTGAGAATTCACCCAGCTTCCTGCCGGCATCATTTTCTGAAAAGCCGAAGCGTGTGAAGATGCGCTGATACTCCTGCTGAGCATCGTAGCGCTCCTTGGAATAGATGTATTCCTCACTTTTTCCGGACAGTATCGTATCCTGCATCAGCTGATCCGCCGTCATCTCCGGATCCAGGGATGATCTCTGGTCCAGGATCCCCATGGTGAAGGCACGGGAACGGCGAAGACCGGACGCGGGGTTCTTCTCATTCGCATCCAGCTCGCACTGACCGGTGATCAGATGGAGCAGTGTGGTCTTGCCGGCACCGTTTCTGCCCACAATGGCAGCCTTCTCGTTTCCCTTTATTTCAAATGATATGTGCGACAGTATGGTTTCGCCCCCGAGGCTGACACTGCCGTCCACGATCTGTAATAACATTGTGATCCTCCGTTACATCTAAGGATTAACAGTCTGACCATATGATACCTTATGGCGGATGCCCGGGTCAAACTTTTGCGAAAGTGGTTTGCACGCGGCAGGGGGACTGGGTTATACTATAGATTATGATGTGCGTAGTATGCGAAAAAGACAGAAAGTGAGTTTTTATATATGGAAATCATTCTTGCATCCGGTTCACCCAGAAGAAAAGAGCTTCTTTCTCTGATCTGTCCGGATTTCAAGGTCATCGTCAGCGGCTGCAGCGAAACTGTGACCCAGACAGTGCCGGGAAAAATCGTAGAGGAACTGTCCAGACAGAAGGCAGAAGATGTCAGTCGTCAGGTAGAAGCCGGTATTGTGATCGGTTCAGACACCATCGTATTCCTGCCGGAAGGCGACGATGAGGAAAAGGGAAAAGTACTGGGAAAACCCGCTGACCGCGAAGATGCTTTTCACATGATCAGATCCCTTGCAGGAAGATCACATCTGGTATTTACCGGCGTTACACTTATTCAGGCGGAAGATCCGAAGAAGACAGAGACTTTTCACTGCGCAACCAGAGTGTACGTTCATGATATGAGTGATGCCGAGATCGAACACTATCTGGACAGCGGAGAGGCCTTCGATAAAGCAGGAAGTTATGGTATTCAGGGAGCATTTGCGGCGTATGTAGACAAGATCGAAGGCAGCTACCAGAATGTGGTGGGACTGCCGGTGGCTCAGCTTTACCGGGCCCTCTGTAAATTCACGGAGGAAGCGAAATGAGCACATACACAGAGCTGACAGAAGAAGAGATCCTGACGACGCAGCCGATCATGGAGTACAACTGGATCAAGACGGATGAGATCGAATTCCATCAGAGGATCAGAACGATCTGCGAGAACGAATGTCCCAGATACAATACCTCCTGGTCATGTCCGCCGGCGGTGGGAACCGTTGAGGAGTGCAGGGCCAAGGTGCTGGAATACTCGGACTGCTTCATATTTTCCACCATCGCTGAGGTGGATGACATCACGAATTTCGAGGCCGCACTGAAGACAAGAATGGAACATGAGCGTGTAACACAGCAGGTCGTAGAGATATTCAGGAAACACTTCGGCAAGGTCCAGGCCCTCTCTACAGAGTCATGTGAGATCTGTGAGAAGTGTGCATGGCCCGACGGCCCGTGCCGTCATCCGGAACTCATGTATCCTTGTGTTGAGAGCTTCGCGATCGTTGTGTCGAATGTAGCCGAAAAACACAATATGAGCTTCGACAACGGAGCGAATGTAATAACCTGGTTCAGCATGGTATTTTTCAATGACAGAGAGGACGGAGAATAAGATGGCTCTCGAATTTACAGACGGAAAGATAGGCGGAGACAAGAGAGAGGAAGAGCGCCTGAAGGCACTTTCCCAGTGCATAGACGACAGCTTAAAGAGAAAGAGAAGAGATCAGGATCTCTCCGACATGGTGAACCAGCTTTTCGCGGAGACCAGAAAAGCAGCCGGTTCCGATGCTGCTGCGGATCTTCTCAGCTCCATGCATACTGATAAAAAGGCGGCGGAAGTCAGTGAAAAGAAGGAAGAGAGCGAGGCGCCACAGGCAGCACCTGCACCTTTCGATCTGGACTCTGAGGAAGCCGATAAGAAGATCGAAGAGATTCTGGCAGAACTGGATGAGCTGATCGGTCTTACGACCGTAAAAGAAGAGGTAAGATCCCTGATCAATGTCCAGAAGGTCAACCTGCGCAGAAAGAAGCTGGAGATGAAGACCGCTGATGTGTCCAAGCATCTGGTATTTTCCGGCAACCCCGGAACCGGTAAGACGACTGTTGCAAGAATCCTTGCCAGAGTTTATCGTGAACTGGGAATTCTGAAGACAGGCGAGCTGGTTGAAGTAGACCGCTCGGGACTTGTGGCAGGCTATATCGGACAGACAGCTATCAAGACCCAGGAGCAGATCAAGAAGGCAATGGGCGGAGTACTGTTTATTGATGAAGCATACACTCTGTCCGCATCCAGAGGAGAAGGAGACTTCGGTCAGGAAGCGATCGATACCATCCTGAAAGCCATGGAGGATAAGCGAGACGAGTTCATCGTGATCGTTGCCGGATACACGAACCTGATGGAGGAGTTCCTGGATTCCAACCCGGGTCTCAGATCCAGATTCAACAAGTTTATCAACTTCCCGGACTATACGCCGCAGGAGCTGACCGACATCTTCCAGCTGACAGCTAAGAAGAACGGGTACAAGCTGGAAGAGGATGCCGTATCCTATGTGAAAGGATACTATGAGACCAAGTGCGCTTTGCAGCTTGAGAACTTCGCGAATGCACGTGATGCGCGCAACCTGTTCGAGAGGGCAGTGACCGCACAGGCCAACAGACTGGCAGAAGAGAAGGATGCTACCCGCGAGATGCTGGAGATGATAACTCTGGCAGATCTTGCCGGAGAAGAGAAAGAGGCTGAAGAGGATAAGGAGGATACAGAATGATAGCGAATGTGATACGTATTGTTGCGCTGGTCGTGATACTCTTTGTAAGCTTCGTAGCGCTGATCGATAAAAAATAAGTTATCAGAGATAAAAGACAGTAATTGAGCGCGAATTATATTCAATTGTCGAAAATTGTATGATTGATGTGCCAAAACACACATAATTGATCTGGAAATTAAGAAAAACTTAAGATTTGTATCCGGAAAAACACAACAAATTCATAGATTTATGTAATAGTATAGTAATAATAATGTAAAAAAAGACAAGGTAATCAAGAATGATCGAGATAAAAGACGTTTCAAAATCATTTCCGCAGAACGATCAGAGCGACGATCTCAGTATCCTGAACAATCTGTCACTGAATATTGCCGATAAGCAATTTATCTCTCTGGTAGGTCCTTCAGGATGCGGTAAAAGTACTCTTCTGAGAATCATAGCAGGTCTTCTGAACCCTGATACAGGTGAAGTTGTTGTAGACGGCAAGAAGGTTGAAGGCCCCGGAGCAGACAGATTTATGGTCTTTCAGGACTATGTACTGTTTCCATGGCTGACCGTATGGAACAACATTGCAATGGGGCTGAAGGTAAAGAAAAAACCGAAAGATTATATTAAATCCAAGACAGAGTGGGCGATCGAGCTCGTAGGTCTTACCGGCTTCGAGAATTCATATCCCCATCAGCTGTCCGGCGGTATGAAGCAGAGGGTTGCGCTGGCAAGAGCGCTGGTCATGAACCCGGGGATCCTCCTGATGGATGAGCCCTTCGGCGCCCTGGATTCATTTACAAGAATGAAACTTCAGGATGAGCTTGTTAATCTGTGCAACCGCAAGGATTTCACAGTAATTTTCGTTACGCATGATCCTGAGGAAGCAGTGTATCTGTCTGACAAGATCGTTGTTCTCTCCGGTTCACCCGCAGGCATAAAAGAAGTGATCGATGTGGATCTGCCCAAGCCCAGGGACAGAGGAGATGCTAAGTTCAACGAACTGCGCAGAAAGATCATAGAACTGGGAAGAGAGGAAGAGGCATGAAGAACGGTTTCGAATTACTTCTTGAAAACCTCGTCGGCAGATATAAGAATCGCATTTTCATGACAGATGCACGCATCGAGCGCAGCATCGGTTATTCTGATTTTCTTGAACTGGTAGAGAAAAGTGCTGAGAAGCTTAAGAAAGCAGGTATCAGTGCAGGAGACCGTGTTCTTCTTTTTATGGGAAACAGCATAGAATTTTCTGCAGATTTTTATGCCATTACCTTTCTGCATGCTGTGGCTGTTCCGGTGAATACCAATCTCAAGTCTGAGGAACTGGAATATATCATGGATGACACATCGGCAGCAGGTATCCTGGTTGACGATGAGTTTCTTGAGAGAGCAGAGGATGCAGCGAAAGCGCTGGGGTATGTGCCGCAGCCGGAGATCTTCCAGCAGGGAATTAACCTGATCACCCTGAATGACCATGCCGTTAAGGACCTTACGGATACAACAGCTATGCTGCTGTACACTTCCGGTACTACCGGCCATCCGAAGGGTGTGATCCTGAGCTTCGACAATCTTCTGTCCAAGGCAGCGGATGTCATCGAGATGCATCAGCTTACTGATCAGGATGTGACCCTGTGCATGATGCCATGGTTCCACATCAACGGTCTTGTCATCACCATGATCTCTTCCTTCGTATGCGGGGAAAAGATGGTGATAGCAGGCAAGTTTTCTGTGAGTAAGTTCTGGCAGTATGTGGAAAAATACGGAGCGACCTGGTTCTCAGGTGTGCCGGCTATGTATTCCCATCTTCTCGCAAGAGGAATTCCGGAATACGGAACACATTCCACTCTGCGTTTCGCAAGATCTGCAAGTTCAGCCCTTCCGGGTGCTGTACTGCATGAGTTCGAAGAAAAGACCGGTATTCCTGTTATCGAGTCCTACGGAATCACAGAAGGCGCTGCGCCTATCACCTGTAATCCACTGCCGCCCAGACCAAGAAAAGTGGGCTCTGTGGGTATTCCCTACGGCAACAGGATCAGCATTCGCAGACCTGACGGAAGTGAATGTGAGACAGGGGAAGCCGGTGAAGTATGGATCTGCGGTGCGAACGTGACCAGCGGATACTACCATAAACCGCAGGAGACAGAGAAGTCTTTCACCGGAGAGTGGTTCCACAGCGGCGATGTGGGAAGACTGGATGAAGAGGGATATCTCTTCCTTTCAGGACGCATCAAGGAACTGATCAACAGAGCAGGAGAGAAGTTTTCTCCCATAGAAGTGGATGAAGTTCTGTATCGTCTGCCCCAGGTAGAGCTTGCTGCAACGGTAGGCGTACCCGATCCGGTATACAGCGAGGTACCGGTTGCCTTTCTTAAGCTTAAGGATGGTGAAGTTCTGGATGAGCAGACAGTAAGAGACTGGTGCAGTGAACGACTGGCATCCTATAAGGTACCTGCAGAGGTCCACTTCGTAGATAGTATTCCGCAGGGCGGCAATGGCAAGATACAGCGACTGAAACTGGTTGCTGTCTATAACGAGATGAAAGGAAATAACTGACATGAAAAAGCGAAACCTTACTTTGATGACAGCGGGACTTCTGGCAGCTCTGGCAGCAGGAAGCATGAGCGTGCAGGCAGCCGATGCGATCCGTGTCGGTGATATCCTTTCCCTGGGAACAGCCTCAGCATTCGTTGCTGAAGATCTGGGATACTTCGAGGAAGCTGGCATTGATGTAGAAGTGACAAGGTTTGATGACGGTCCTTCGCTGATGGAAGCATTTGCAGCAGGAGAACTGGATATCGCTATGGTCGGTATTGCTCCGGCAACCACCTGGGCAACCAAGGGTGTGGATCTGAAGATCGTCGCAGCAACCAACGGCGGAGGCCATGTTATTCTGACACGCAGCGATACAGGTATCGAAACAGTTGAAGACCTGAACGGAAAGCTTGTTGCTGAGCCGAATATCGGATCGGTCACCGATGCTATTCTGAGAGGCAAGATCCTCGCAGATGCAGGTCTTACACCTGATATGGATGTGATCCTTATCCCCGGCATGAAACCTGCAGATATGGCGACTACCATGATGGTCAGCAAGGAGACCGATGCGATCATCACCTGGGAACCGTATGCGGCACAGGCTATCGCACAGTACGGAGATGAGATCTCCATCGTTTATGACTGTGCATCCGAGATCGCAACAGAGGATGGCAGTATCTATCCGTGCAACGTCGTGATCGCAACCGGAGACTTTATCGAGAACCATGCGGAGGAACTGGATTCTTTCCTTGAAGTCCATCAGAAAGCCACAGACTATATCAACGAAGATGAAGGTGCTGATGAGGAGCTGGGCACTCTGCTTCAGCTGGAAGCGGAAGTCATCGCTGAAGCGAAGACCCGTCTGGAGTTCACCACTTCAGTGAACGAAGAGGCAGTTATGGAGCAGCTGCAGTATTCCGTAGACCTGGGATATATGACAGCGCTTCCGGATAAAGAAACATTATTTGATCTGGCAGAGTCTGGGGAGGCTGTGACAGAACAGGCAACAGAATAAAGAATGTAAGGGGTTAGTAAATTGAAAAAGAAGATCTGGCAGGGAATCCTGGGCGTGGCGATCGTTCTCGGCCTCTGGACCCTTGCATCGAAGACAGGAATGTTCGGCAGGATGTCAGCTCAGAATGCTCAGCTGCTGCTGCCGCTTCCGTCCGCAGTAGGAAAAGAACTTATCAATGTATTATCGTCGGGATACCTACTCACCAATGTATGGGTGAGTATGCAGCGCGTTCTGATCGGCTTCCTTCTTGCAGTGGCCATCGGACTGCCGATCGGTATCCTGATCGGTCTGAGCGAGGATGCACGCAATATCGTGTATCCCATCATCAGATTTATTTCACCCATTCCCGGTGTTGCCTGGGTACCTCTGGCGATCCTGTGGTTTGGTCTGGGAAACCAGTCAGCAATATTCATTATCGTCATGGGTTCCCTGTCTCCTATTATTACCAACACCTACCAGGGTGTCCTGAACGTGGACAGAAAACTGTACCAGGTACTGGATATCATGGAAGCAGGTTGGGATAAGAAGATACTGTATTGTGTAATTCCAGGTATTCTGCCGTATGTTATGGCAGGGTTCCGATTGGGTCTCGGCTTTGCATGGAGAGTAGTGATCGCAGCTGAGCTTGTCGGCGTTCCGAGAGGTATGGGATATGTCCTGAGCATGGGACGAAGCACCGGCAACACAGCAATGACATTGATCGTTATCATTACTCTGGGTGTTGTCATGATCCTGATGGAGGAGGTGCTTTTCCGCTTTCTGGAGAGCAGGCTCAGCCGCTGGAAAAAAGCATAAGTTACTAGTAAACGTGAAGCTGTCGCATATTGCGGCAGCCTCATTTTCGGTTACCTTAAGTTAAGCACCTAGCAGGAGAGTTAACCCGCATGATTTTTTCGTCTTATAAATTTTTACTTGGTTTCTTCCCGGTCACCACAATTCTGTACTGGGTATTCAATGCTCTGAACTGGACCGAGCTTGCCAAGATCGAGCTGATCGTGGCATCCTTCTTCTTTTACTCACAGGGAAGTCCCAAGTTCTTCCCCTTCTTCCTGGGATCCGTACTGGCCAACTACGTTGCCGGCATTACACTGATCAGACTGCAGGAAGACCGCTGGAAGGTTCAGAGAAAAGTTATTCTTGCAATCACTGTAATTGCGAACGTAGCCCTTCTCGGATACTACAAGTACCTGAACTTCTTCATTGAAAACGTAAATGCCCTGACAGGACTTGATCTTCCCATGAAGCAGCTGGTTCTGCCCATCGGTATTTCCTTCTTTACCTTCCAGCTGATCGCCTTCGTTGTCGACTGCTATAAAGGTAAGACCAAGAAGTACGACATCACGGAATACCTTCTTTTCATCACCTTCTTCCCGCAGCTCATCGTAGGACCCATCGTCCATCACGCTGAGATCACACCCCAGTTCGAAGATCATGAGAACATGAAATTCAACTGGAACAATGTGGCACTGGGTATTTTCATCTTCGCCATCGGATGCGGAAAGAAGATGATCCTGGCAGACCCCATGAACACTTCCGCAGCTGCTTTCTACGGCAGTCTTGACGGAACCCAGACCATGTGGGAGTGCTGGTACTACACCCTGCAGTATTCTATTTCATATTACTTCGACCTGTCAGGTTACACCGACATGGCGATCGGCCTTGCGCTTTTCTACAATATTCACCTGCCGGAGAACTTCAATTCTCCTTTCAAGTCCCGCAACATGCAGGAGTACTGGCAGAGACAGCATATGACTCTTTCCAGATTCCTGGGCGGATATGTGTTTAAGAGCGTATTTGTTAAGGGAAGCAAGTGGAGAAACTATTATGTTGCCACCATGGTGACTTTCCTTGTATCCGGTATCTGGCACGGCGCAGGCTGGAGCTTCATTATCTGGGGCCTCATGAACGGCGTACTGGTATGCTGGGGCGCCTGGGAAAAGTACAATAAAAAGTATCCGCCACTGGCAGTGGGCATGATCCTTACCTTCTTTGCGATCGTACTTACACGAGTTATCTTCGTAGCTCCGTCCCTTTCCGCAACATGGCAGGTCTACCGCACCATGTTCGACTTCGGAGCACTTGCGAAGGCAGGCTGGAGCACAGCGGGAGCTGCATTCATCCACTTTATCAAATGGCACAAACGCGAGGAACTCATGATCCTCATCAGCCTGTTCATCTGCTACTGCATGCCGAACGCGCGTGCAATGCGTGAGAAATTCAAGCCGGACTGGAAACACTTCCTGTTCACAGCAGCCATTCTCGGCTACTGCCTGATGCGCATGAACAAAGTAGTAAGTTTCCTTTATTTCCAATTCTAAGGAGTAAACAGATGAACAAAACAGCTAAAAAATGGTGCATCGCATTCTTAATAGTGATGCTTCTCGTACTTGGCGGAATAGCAGCTGCCAACGTATATATGGACCCTTACGGATACTTCACCTTCCAGTCAGGAAACTACGATGACATCGACTTCTACTTCAAGGAGAACGATGTTTATCAGAGAACACTGAAGGCCAATCATGTAGAAAACTATCATGATCAGTATGACGCCTATATCATAGGCGGATCCAAGACATCTTCATACCGCGTTGAAAAGCTCAGTGAGCTGGATGGTTATCGCTACTACAATTACTACAATCTGTCCGGCAACTGTTATGAGTATGAGCTGGCAGTAAGATATCTTCTGAAGACAGCTCAGCCTAAGAAGATCATTCTCAGTATCAGTAACTCAGACCTGAGATACTATCAGCGTGATACAAGTTACCTCACCAACCGCATTCCGGCAGAGCTCGGCGGGACATCCAAGCTTGCCGAGTACTGGTACTTCCTGTTCAGAGATGTAGTGACTTCTTATGACACATGGAAGAGCAGGCAGGTCAAGGAGCAGTCCTCGATCAGAACGACTCCGGCATCCGGCGAAAGAAATCTGGACAGAGCTTACGCTAAGGCAGTCACCGACTGGGATGGCAATGTACAGAAGAGTGTTACAAATGAATTGTTCAGCCAGATGGCTAAGCTTTTCGGCTGGCAGGCATCTCTGCCGGGCACCGAACAGAACCTGGAAGCCATCAGACAGATCAAGGCAGAATGTGACGCAGCAGGAGTTGAACTTCTTGTGATTCTTTCCCCCAGCTTCCTTGCTGAGATGAGTGAGTACGAAGGAACAGATTATGAGCGTTTCCAGATGGAGCTTGCCAAGATCACGGATTACTGGGATTTCGAGGATTACAGCGATATGACGCTGAACCCCTACAACTACTACAATCAGGGACACTTCTACTATGAGCTCGGAGATGCTGTCGTAGACAGAATTAATGGTAAGGACCTGGGCATTGAGAATTTCGGTGTCTATGTCACCAGAGATACAGTCATGGAACATCTCAGCGACAGACGAGAGCGCTACAATGCTCTGAAGGCAGAGTATGAGAGCAAGGGTTCCATCACACTGAAAACTAAAAAATCACCCAGCTGCCTGGTCAAGGATCTGAGTCTGTATTCCGCTGTAAATACCAGCGGTACGGATGACGAGGCCGACGATTTCGGATCAGAGGGTTAACAGATGAAGTCAGCATGACTTTTCACGATTTTGCCGTGAAGTATGGTAAAATCGTGGAAACGAATGCTGACTTTTGTGTTTCTGCGAGTGGTGGTCAGACGGAACGTCTGCGAATTCACCGCTTGTGGATCATGTAAAGTGGTGGTTATCCATAGGAGGGAATGACCATGAAGCGCAGGGGCAGGAAGACTACTATTAAGGTGGCTATTACAGTTCTGCTGATCGCTGTGGCTGCGGCAGCAGCTGTATATGCCTTGACGGCAGGCAGGATGAATTATGTCCGCGACAGTGATATCAGGAGAGCGCTGCAGACAGAGACAGAGCTGAGTACTGAAGAGAAGTTACTGCATCCGCAGGACATCTATTCGACGGATGGAGTGCACAGGATCACAGCAGATGAGGCTGAGAATACCTGGACCCTTCTGGTGATCTGCGGAAGTTCACCTGAGGCCGAAAGCGAAGGGAAGAGAGAGGATGCGGAAGCAGTCATTACCATGACCGTTAATCACAACATGGGTGAGTGCTACTTTACTTCCTTCCAGGCTAATACCTGGGTCAATATCCCGGGATATCAGGGAGGGGCCATAGGGCATGCTTATGCGCTTGGCGGAGGACCGCTGCTGATAGACACTCTGAGAGAAAACTACGGCATGTCAATAGACCACTATGCAACTGTGAGTCTGAAGGATGTCGCAAGAGAGCTGGAACTGCCTGACTTCGAAAAGATCGATGTCAGTGAAGACGGGCTGGAAACAGTGGAGAAGCTGGTATATTCCCTGAACTATTCGAACCCGCTGGATGTGGCTTCGGCGCTGACACGCATGCTGAAATATGTGACCCACAACATGACAGCCCAGGATATTCTGCACATGACCCTGCAGGTACCAAGGATCGTTCCATATTACTCAGAAAAGTATCGGTTGCCGCTTGAAGGGATGTATACTGAAGCAGACGGTTATCTGGTGCCTGATGCACCTCTTATGTCGAAGACCCTGCAGGAGATGATCTATGCAGGAGGAGAGGCAGCAACAGAGAAGCAGACATAAACACACAGACTACAAAGGAAATGGGAGACTGGAACTATGGCAGTAATGAGAATTGCAATTCCGGAAATCGGATCGGATGTGACCAACTATACGAATGCGATCCTGGGAACAGGAGGTCAGCCGGTTGTAGTATCTGTCGGAGAGATGACAGAGGCAGAGAATAAACAGCCGGAATACATTGACTATAAGGACTTTAAGGTGGATGATTTCGACGGACTGCTGCTTCCGGGCGGCGGAGATATTGCGCCGGAAAGGTTTGGACAGAAGAATGAAGGGAGCAGAGACATTGTACCGGAGCTGGATGAGCTGCAGTTTGATGTGCTTGAAGCATTTGTCAAGGCAGGAAAGCCGGTGCTGGGAATCTGCAGAGGCCATCAGGTGATCAATGTGTACTTCGGCGGTACTCTTATTCAGGACCTGCCGGATGCATGCGAGCATGCAAGAGACGCCGGATCGGATCAGGATAAGGTCCATCAGATCGTGATCACGAACGGATCCTGGATGGCCCATCAGTATCCTGTCGAAAGTTTCACAAACAGTTCCCACCACCAGGCTCTGGGACAGATGGGGGAGGGCATGATCATCGATGCAAGGTGCCCCTTCGACGGTGTGATCGAGGCTGCGCACCATCAGAAACTGCCTGTCTGGTCCGTTCAGTTCCATCCGGAGCGCATGAGCTTCTTTTTACAGAGGGATGACACCGTAGACGGCAGTAAGATCTTCGAATTTTTCATTCATGAATGTGAAAAGCGGGCAGCTGACAACTGAAAAAAATTTGGTTGCGTGTATACAACTCTTATAATTGTAAAAAAACGTTAAAAAAAACACATTCCCCTGATGACAGATTGAATCTTTTCATGTATAATAACGCACGGAATGTCGTAAAAAGCACATTCCATAGATCAGGTATGACCTGCCGCAATCGGCAGTGATCACGATACTCATAAACCTGTCTGACAAGGAGGTTAAGGTAAGATGGGAAACATTGATTTAACCAAGTATGGTATCACAGGAACCACAGAGGATGTTTACAACCCGACTTTCGAGGAGCTTTTCGCAGAAGAGACCAAGGCAGATCTTGAAGGATTTGAAGTTGGCCGTGAGTCTGAGCTCGGTGCAGTAGACGTATTCACAGGTATCTACACAGGACGTTCTCCTAAAGATAAGTTCATCGTTATGGATGAGAATTCTAAGGACACTGTTTGGTGGACAAGTGAAGAATACGCTAACGATAACCATGCAGCTAGTCAGGAAGCTTGGGATGCAGTTAAGAAGATCGCTCAGGAAGAGCTTTCCAACAAGAAACTGTTCGTTGTAGACGCATTCTGCGGTGCTAACGAAGATACTCGTATGGCAGTTCGTTTCATCGTTGAGGTTGCTTGGCAGGCTCACTTTGTAAAGAACATGTTCATCATCCCGACTGATGAAGAGCTCGCTAACTTCGAGCCGGACTTCGTTGTTTACAACGCATCCAAGGCTAAAGTTGAGAACTATAAAGAGCTGGGCCTTAACTCTGAGACAGCAGTTGTCTTCAACATCACAAGCCGTGAGCAGGTTATCGTAAACACATGGTACGGCGGTGAGATGAAGAAGGGTATGTTCTCTATGATGAACTACTACCTGCCGCTGAAGGGCATCGCTTCCATGCACTGCTCCGCTAACACAGACTTCGAAGGTAAGCACACATCTATCTTCTTCGGTCTGTCAGGAACAGGTAAGACCACTCTTTCAACTGACCCGAAGAGACTTCTCATCGGTGATGACGAGCACGGCTGGGATGACAACGGCGTATTCAACTTCGAGGGTGGATGCTACGCTAAGGTTATCAACCTTGACGGAGAGGCTGAGCCGGATATCTATGGCGCTATCAAGAGAGATGCTCTTCTTGAGAACGTTACCATCGCTGAAGATGGCAAGCTTGACTTCGCTGATAAGAGCGTAACAGAGAACACTCGTGTATCTTACCCGATCGATCACATCGAGAAGATCGTTAAGAAAGTAAACGGCAAGTCTTCAGGTCCGGACGCTGAGAACGTAATCTTCCTTTCAGCTGACGCTTTCGGCGTACTTCCGCCGGTATCTATCCTGAACGCTGAGCAGACAAAGTACTACTTCCTGTCTGGTTTCACAGCTAAGCTTGCTGGTACAGAGCGTGGTATCACTGAGCCGACTCCGACATTCTCCGCTTGCTTCGGTCAGGCATTCCTTGAGCTGCATCCGACTAAGTACGCTGAGGAGCTTGTTAAGAAGATGGAAAAGGTTGGCGCTAAGGCTTACCTTGTTAACACTGGCTGGAACGGCACAGGTAAGAGAATCTCCATCAAGGATACTCGTGGTATCATCACAGCTATCCAGAACGGTGATGTAGAGAAGGCTCCGACCAAGAAGATCCCGTTCTTCGATTTCGAGGTTCCGACAGAGCTTCCGGGCGTTGATCCGGCAATCCTTGACCCGCGTGACACATATGCAGATGCTGCACAGTGGGAAGAGAAGGCTAAGGATCTGGCTAACAGATTCCAGAAGAACTTCGTTAAGTACACAGGCAACGAGGCTGGTAAGGCTCTTGTAGCAGCTGGCCCGCAGCTGTAATTTAAGCGTAAGCTTATTCGACCAAGCGATAATAAGGACCTGCCGTTTTTCGGCAGGTCCTTCTGTTTATCAGGAGAAATAATGACAGAAATAAAGAACATCATCTTCGACGTGGGTGAAGTATTGATCGGATATCACTGGGAGGAAATGCTGGACAGCCAGGGACTGGACGAACAGACCAAGCTCAGAATCGGGCAGGAAGTCTTCAGTGATCCGGAAAAAGTATGGCACAGGTTCGATCTGGGTCTGCTGAAAAAAGAAGAAGTCATCAATCTGCTGTGTGAAGAGTTCCCTGAGGATGCCGATATCATCACCTGGGCAGTCACACATTCCGAGCTGATGCCGAAAGCCCGCCCGATGGTGTGGGACAGAGTACATGAACTGAAAGAGAAGGGATACGGGATCTATATCCTTTCCAATTATCCGGAAGAGCTGTTTCAGCAGCATATCGGAGGGGAAAGAGTACTGGCAGATATGGATGGTATTGTGGTATCCAGCAGATATCATGTGGGAAAGCCGGAGAGACGTATCTACGAGATCCTCTGTGAGGAATATGGTCTGAAGCCGGAGGAATGTATCTTCTTCGATGACCGAAAAGAGAATGTTGAGGCTGCCATTGGCTTCGGCATGCAGTCGGTGCAGGTAGTATCTGAAGAAGGGCTCCTGGCAGATCTTTCAGCATTATAAGAAAACATGCCCCCGGCAGACCGGCGCCCGGTCCTGTCCGGGGGTAACTTTTCGTCAGGGGCTTTCTGTGATAAAATATTCATTCAGAAAAGCAAATACGAAGGAGAATTATGAGACCGGATAAAATATATACTGTCATCAGCATCATAGAACCTGACTTCGGATGTGAGGGAAGACCGGAGGGAGATATCCCTAAGGATCAGGTATTCCTGGAGGATGAGAACGGAGATGTAAGAGCGGTTCTTGCAGAGGACAAGTACCTGTACGAAAAGGGAATAGATGAGGACACAGAAGTGTGGCTGGATGATGATCTTATCCTCCATACCATGGATGAACTGCCGAAAACTGTGGATAACTTCCCGGCAGACGGGGAATTCGATGCCTGGATCGCACCGGGAGCAGTTGTTCTGGGTGATGTGACCATCGGTGAAGGCAGCAGTGTCTGGTATAACGCGACAGTGAGAGCTGACGTTGCACCTGTCAGAATAGGAAAGGGCAGCAATATCCAGGACAATGCCGTTGTCCATGTGGAAAAGAACCACCCTGCTGAGATCGGTGATCATGTGACGGTCGGACATTCTGCTATCGTTCATGGTGCTAAGGTCGGGGACGGTTCCCTGATCGGCATGGGAGCAATACTCCTCAATGGCAGCTGTATCGGAAAAGAATGTGTGATAGGAGCAGGGACACTGGTCCCGCAGGGAAAGATCATACCCGACAGGTCCATGGCATACGGTTCACCTGTTCAGATCGTGCGTCAGCTGTCCGAAGAAGAAGTCAGACATAACTATGAAAATGCGCAGCTTTATGTGGAAGAAGCTGAGAAAAATAAAATGTAATGAATGCGGAAAAGTTGTGAAGATTCATGTGACATGAAGTGCTCTGATCCTGTCTATCGGGATGTAAGAGGTTTACAGATCACACAAGGAGGAGATCCTATGAAGAATATGAACGCAAGAAAAGTAACCGGCATTCTGACCGCAGCCGCACTGACAGCAGGCATGTTATCTGTTTCAGCCTATGCAGAAGCTGCAGCCCCTGTATCAACTGAAAAGTCCACCGTAACCGTGAATGCAGAAGCTACCGTAACATCGGTGCCTGACATTGCAGAAATCAGAGTAAGCATCAATACCACAGAGGAAAGTGCTGCCGACGCACAGAAGACGAATGGCGAGAAGACAGATGCGGTAGTCAGGGCACTGAAGGAACTGAAGATCGAAGAAAAGGATATTCAGACAAGCAATTACAGCATGTATCCGCAGTACGACTACAGTACAGAGACGGCGAAACTGGTGGGTTATGAGGCGACTACAACACTGACGGTCAGCAACCTGCCCATTGATGAGACTGGTGATATACTTGCTGCCGCAGTGGATGCAGGCGCTAATCAGGTCGAAGATATCAGCTACAGCTGCAGCGACTATGACGAGTGCTATCAGCAGGCCCTGTGCGATGCAGTTGCTAATGCCCGTGTAAAGGCGGCGGTCCTTGCGAATGCGGCAGGCATGACCATCGACCAGGCAGCATCTATCACGGAAGGTTGGCAGAACACCACCTACAGGGGCAACAATTCCGGTGCTCTGATGGAGAGCAGCATGGCGAAAGCTGTGGATTATGATACTGCAGCAGGCGCTGTATCCGTCAATCCGGGAGAAGCGGATATCACCGCGAATGTGACGGTGGTTTACAATCTGAAATAAGGAAGAGGAAGAACTATGCATTTGACTAAGACGAAGGCAGCATTGGAGGAAAAAGACATTCACTACACAAGTCGGATGGAAGATGACTGTGAGAGCATCGAGTTTCTGTTCAGGGGAATTCCGTATCATATCTGGGAGTTCCATGACGGAGATGTGTGGGGCGTGGAAGCGAATGTCCACAACACAGGCAGAAGCGAAGATGTGACCGGTGACTATGACAGTATACTTGCTGCGGAGATAGCAACCTGGCCTTATATGCTGGGCTGAAAAATCGGGGGGATATCGGCATGAACTATGAACTGAAAAATGAGGAGCTCTGCCTCACATTCGAGGAGCGTGGGGCTCAGCTGTGCAGCATCACTGATTTAAAGAACAACAGAGAGGTCCTGTGGAATGCAGATCCTGCATTCTGGGGCTATCATGCGCCGGTACTTTTCCCGTTTGTCGGAAAGGTCTATCAGGGCAAGTACAGATATCGCGGAACGGAGTATTCTCTGGGGCAGCATGGCTTCGCAAGAACCAGAGATTTTACATTCGCCGGTCAGACAGAGAACAGTGTTACGTTCTGTCTGGAAGATGATGAGGCCAGCAGAAAGATCTACCCGTTCGCATTCAGACTGGAGATCACCCATGTGCTTGAGGGCAGAGATGTCAAGGTTCAGTGGAAGGTGACT
>R21__coassemble_957_pt1 | contig 21238 bp, 18 predicted proteins | sample R21__metabat2_low_PE_028 | metagenome-assembled genome bin R21
TGTCCAGTGCCTCAGCATAAGCCTTATCCTTATTCACGTCGATGAGGACGATCTACTCGCACAGTCCCTGATTGATGATACTGTAGGCAGTGGTTGCGCCGACATTTCCGCAGCCGACGATCACGACCTTGCTTTCCTTAAAACTCATAATGTATTTCCTCCCTGAACGTATCTTAGATACGGTAATATGTTATGACCGTAGAATAGTATACTCTTTTCTCGGGCAATTTAGATGGATTTTGAGACAGTTTTTTTGTGTTCTGATGGCCGATGTGTTATATTAACGTGAGGCCTTCTGTCAAGAGGGTCTAAACGTATTGCATAAAAACGTAAAAGAAAGGGATCATATGTTTTCCTGGATCAAAAAAATGTTCTGGACCTGTTATAACAACCGTGTCCTGAGATACATCTATTACGGTGGTCTGGCAACTCTGGTCAACCTGGGAACCTACGGCATCCTGAGACATTTCCTGGGACTGAACGTCACAGTGGCAAATGTGATCTCCGTAGCAACAGCCATTCTCTTCGCATACTATACCAACTCCCGCTTCGTCTTCGAGACCAAGTCGGCTACGGTACGTGAGAGATTTCCCGAATTCGTAAAGTTTGTCTCCGCAAGACTGTCCACCATGGTCGTTGAAGTAGGCGGCGTGTGGCTGATGGCGGATGTACTTCATATCAATGATTATCTGGCTAAGTTCGTGATCCAGTTCATCGTACTGGCTCTCAACTATGTATTCAGCAAGGTGCTGGTCTTCAAAAACAGATAAAGAAAGAAGAAAATTATGTCACTCTTATCCATTGTGCTTCCTTCCTATAATGAGGAGGAGATGCTGCCGAAGGCAGCTGCAGTTCTTCCGGAGATCCTGAAGAGGGAAGGAATTGAATATGAACTGATCTTCGTCGACGACGGATCCAGGGATCTCACCTGGCAGAAGATCGAAGAAGAAGCGGCTAAAAACCCCAATGTACATGGCGTTCACTTTTCCAGAAATTTCGGAAAGGAGTCCGCTGTATTTGCAGGACTGGCGAGTGCGCAGGGAGACTGCGTTGCTGTCATGGACTGTGATCTGCAGCACCCGCCTGCAACTCTGATCGAGATGTACCGCAAGTGGGAAGAAGGATACGAAGTTGTCGAGGGCGTCAAGAAGAGCCGCGGCAAGGAGAGTGCAGCGCACAGGGCTGCAGCAGGTACCTTCTATCGCATCATGTCGAAGGCGACTAAGATCGACATGTCACGCGCTTCTGACTTCAAGCTTATGGACAGAAGGGCTGTGGACACATTGCTGGATATGCCGGAACACAACATGTTCTTCCGTGCCATGTCATCCTGGATCGGCTTCAAGGTGACCCACGTCGAGTTCGATGTGGCGGAGCGCGAGGCAGGCCAGTCGAAATGGTCTACCAGGGCTCTTACGAAATATGCGATCTCCAATATTGTCGGTTACTCTGCCGCACCCATGCAGTTCGTAACAGGGGCCGGCATACTTGTCTTCGTGCTCGCCATCGTCATGGGCATCCAGACACTCGTGAGATACTTCATGGGTAAAGCTGTGGAAGGCTTTACAACGGTCATTATTCTGATCCTGCTGATCGGAAGCATCGTTATGATCAGTCTGGGCATCATAGGATACTATATTGCCCGTATCTATGAAGAAGTAAAAGGAAGACCGAGATACATCATTTCAAGAAAAATCTAAAAAGCACAGAGGCATATACAATGTTGAATAAGCATGCACAGGGTGGACACAGACATGTTTTAAGAAAACTGATCTTGTCATTGCTGCTCCTGATCGCAGTAATCGGTATTTTCTCCCAGAGGGATGAATTCAGAGGCAACGTCTACTATCTGAACGGAAAACAGATCACGTTCGTGAGCGAGGACGAAGCCCCCGATGTCAGAAAAAGTATTCAGGAAGATCCTGATGCGTACGATGACTATCAGCGTATAGGAGCGGAGGCAGCACCTGAGACCTTCATGGATATGAAGGGAAACGTAACCGTCATCCAGAAGTTCACAGCTCAGGTGTCACGTGCTTCAAGAGCGTCCATCTATTTCGCCAATCCGCTTCCCGCTTCTGCGACAGGAACCATTCATGTGGACCTTCTCGACAGTGAGGGCAAGGTGCTGGCGAACAGCAAGCTGGAGTCAGACAGCCTGGCAAACGCTTCCCCCACTATTTTCTCTTTCACAGGAGATACGGAGCGTCTGAACTCCAACGAGATCGTCTCAACGATCCTGACAAATGCAACGAACGTCAATGGCATCAGCCTGAAGGTGGGCGAAAACTATCAGCTGAGAATTACCTCCGAGAATGCCGACAGCGAGGGAGACCTCGGACTCTATCTTATGGATGATCAGACAGATGATGGATACTCGATTACAGTGGACGGCAAAGAAATTCCGGGAGGCCACGTGTTCGGAAGCATTGTATACCGCCAGTTCAGAGGCAATGTATTCAGCAGCTTTCTTGCACTTATGGCATTGACACTGCTCTTCATGTGGATCCCGTGGGACGGCATCAGTGAGTGGTGGAATGGAAAACACAGAATTAAGACAGATCTTTCGGGAATTCTCTTATGGATCATGTTCCTTGCCACTCCGCTGGTCAACTTCCTTATGCTGACCAAGATCGCGGATCAGTATATGACAGAAGTGATCGAACTTGCGGCCTCTGTGAGAGGTGTGCTGAACCTCATGATCATAGGTTTCATCCTCTGGATCCTGTTCGTTCTGACCAACAGAAAGGGCTGGGCAGTATTCCTGACCGATGTTATCTGCTTTATCTTCGGTATGGTCAACTATGCACTGCTTCAGTTCAGGGACTCACCGCTGATGGCAGCTGATGTTGTCAATGTTAAGACCGCGATGCAGGTTACCAAGTCCTATCAGCTGGAGATTCATAAGCCGGCTCTGTGGGCTATCATGATCACAGTGGTATGGAGCTGTGCAGCTCTGTCGCTGACAGAGAAGAAGAAGGCCGGATGGAAGAAGAGACTCATCTATCTTGCTGCGGCAGTGATCTGGTTTGCAGGCTGCCATTATACTCTGTTCACAAGCAGCGTGCTGGAAGATAACAAGATCAGAGTTTCATCCTTTAAACCAAAGCTGAATTATAAGAAAAACGGATACATGCTTTCCTTCATGGTTTCAGCAGGAATGCTCCGCGTGGATAAACCGGATAAGTATTCTGCTGAAAGAGTGGAGGAGATCGCGAAGGAATACACTTCCGATACGGCAGAACAGACAGAAGGAATGCCGAATATTATCGCAGTTATGAATGAGTCCTTCTCGGATCTCAGAATCAACGGAGATTTCGAAACCAATCAGGATTACCTGCCCTTCTACGACAGTCTGAAGGAAAACACCATCAAGGGATACGCACATTCCTCCATCTACGGCGGATCCACAGCGAACTCAGAGTTCGAATTCCTGACAGGCTTTACCATGGAGTTTCTGCCTTTCCACTCCGTACCGTATACGACCTCTGTGAAAGACGAGGTTCCGAACCTTACGTACGACCTGAAGAAGCTGGGATACACAGGAAATATCGCCTTCCATCCGGGAATGCGTGATTCCTATAACCGTGAGAATGTTTATCCTCTGCTTGGCTTCGACAGACATATCTCCTACGAAGACATGACCGATCCGGTCAAGATCAGGGACTACGTCTCCGATGAGAGAGATTACGAGGAGATCTTCAGTGAGTACGAGGCACATAAGGCATCTGATGAGGCTGACAAGCCTTTCTACATGTTCAATGTGACCATTCAGAACCACGGCTCCTACATGCTGGAGAACGGTGCAGTGGACGCAGGCATCAGCATCATGGAAGACAGCCTGCAGTTGGAGCAGACAACGGTTTATCTGAACCTGATCAAGAAGTCAGACGAAGCACTGGAAAAGCTGGTGACCTACTTCTCAGAAGTGGATGAGCCGACAGTCATCGTTCTTTTCGGTGACCATCAGCCCAGAATTGAGTCTGATTTCTATAAAGAACTGCGCGTTCTGAACGGAAAGCAGTATAAGGGTCTGGAGAGGGAAGACAGAAAATATGAGGTTCCCTTCATGATCTGGGCTAACTATGATATCGAAGAACAGGAAGGTGTGGATCTGTCCATCAATTACCTTTCTTCTTATCTTCGTCAGGCGATCGGCCTGCCTATGTCCGGTTACAACAAGTACCTTATGAACCTGTACGAGACACTTCCGGTCATTACGGATATCTGCATCAAGGATAAAGACGGAAACTATTTCGATCCTGACGAGAAGAACCAGTACAGTGATCTGCTGTCAGAGTATCAGACTCTGCAGTACAATGGATTTATTGACACACAGAAACGGGTGGAAGATTTCTTCAACCTTGAAGATACAGAGAGCTGATTAGAGAATAGAGGTAGATATATGTCTAAAGTTTATGGAGTAATTCTGGCCGGTGGAAGCGGTACCCGCATGGGCAATGTTGAGAAGCCCAAGCAGTTCCTTGAGGTAGGCGGCAAGCCCATCATCATTCACACTGTCGAAAAGTTCGTGGTTCATCTGGGTTTCGATGAGGTGATCGTCCTCTCCCCGCGCGCATGGATCAGCTACACCAGAGATATCATCCGCAAGAATGTCGCAGATACCGGCAAGAAGGTGACCGTTCTGGAGGGAGGATCCACCAGAAACGAGACCATCATGAACAGCATCCGCTACATCGAGCAGCAGGGAGAACTGGAGGATGCGATCATCGTCACACACGACAGTGTACGCCCGTTCGTTACTCACAGAATCCTTGAGGACAACATCCGCTACGCAAGAGAGTACGGTGCCTGCGATACAGTTATCCCGGCAACCGATACTATCGTAGAGAGCACAGACGGTGAGAAGATCACCAACATTCCCAACAGAGCATACATGTATCAGGGCCAGACTCCGCAGTCCTTCAATGCGAAGATCCTGAAGGATCACTACGAGTCCCTGTCAGAGGAGGAGAAAGAGATCCTCACCGACGCCTGCAAGATCATGGTTCTGAAGGGAGAACACGTTCATCTGGTACAGGGTGAAGTGTTCAACATCAAGATCACTTATCCATATGATATGACAGTTGCCAAGGCACTTCTTGGCATGGACACAGATGCACTTCTCCTGAAGTAAGAAAGACATCATGAATCACAAGCATTTGAGACAAATGAAATGACTTGTGATTCATGATGCCTTAAATGCTATAGGAGGTACATCTGGGAGGACTTTATGTTAAATTCTGTATATCAGCTGGTGCGTCCGCGCCAGTTTGAAGTAACTTTTAAGCAGATCGAGCCGGACAGGGAGCACATCCTGGTGCGCCCGACCCACCTTTCCATCTGCAATGCTGACCAGAGATATTACCAGGGCACAAGACCGGAGGAGATCCTCAGGAAGAAGCTGCCCATGGCTCTGATCCATGAGGCGGTAGGACAGGTGATCTACGATCCCACAGGTCAGTACCGTCAGGGGGACCGTGTTGTCATGGTGCCGAACACACCTGTGGCAAGTGACCCGATCATCGCAGAGAATTATCTGAGAAGCAGCCTTTTCCGCGGCAGCAGCCTGGACGGCTTCATGCAGGAGTATGTTCTGGCTGAGCCGGACCGCATCTTGAAGCTTCCGGACTGCCTCGACAACATGTATATCGCTTCCTTCACGGAGATGGTTGCAGTGTGCTATCACGCTGTAAGCAGGTTCGAGCGGGAGGCACATAAGAAGCGTGACCGCATCGGTGTATGGGGCAACGGCAACATGGGCTATTTTACCGCTCTGATGCTGAAGACCCGCTTCCCCGAGAGTGAGATCATCGTCTTCGGAAGAACGGAAAGTAAGCTGAATAACTTCTCATTTGCCGATGAGATCTGTCTGGTATCTGCTATTCCGGAAGATCTTATGGTGGACCATGCGTTCGAATGTGTGGGCGGCGCCGGATCGGGAAATGTGATCAACCAGATCATAGACCATATCAATCCGGAGGGAACCATCGGTCTGCTGGGCGTATCGGAGGAGCCGGTACCCATCAACACACGCATGGTCCTGGAGAAAGGGCTTCGTCTCATGGGAGCAAGCAGATGCGGAAGTGAAGATTTCGCAGGTCTGCTGGAACTCTACGAAAAGAAGCCGGAGATCATCTCCTATCTGGAGACTATGGTTGGCGGAGTGGTGCCGGTACACAGTGTGAAGGACATCAATTCCGCATTCGAGATGGATATCCACAAGATGATGGGTAAGACCATTATGGAGTGGGATAGCCTGTAAGTGGGTAGAACGAATGGAAACAGAAACGAAATGCATCAGGCGCGGCAGTCGTATCGCCAGATGGGACAACCTGAAGGCCCTGCTGATCTTCCTTGTGGTGGTCGGACATGTCTTCTGGGAACAGCGCCAGTACTTCTGGGTACGAGGTATGCTGGTCTTCATCTACACTTTTCACATGCCGCTGTTCGTCTTTCTGGCGGGCATGCTGGGCAGGAAGACAGTGAACAGGAAGAGGTACGGCAAGATCTTCGCCTACCTTCTGCTGTATCTGATGCTTCAGATGATCCGGTCTTTCGTCAGGCTGGCGGTTTACGGCAAGACGTCCTTCCATATTCTGGAGGTACATGGCTATCCATGGTTTGCATGGGCCATGTTCGTGTTCTTCCTCATGACGATCGCAGTCAGAAGACTGAAGGGCGGATATGTACTTGGCATCTCGATTCTGCTGGCATGCTTCGTTGCATTCAACAGAGAGATGGGAGACAAATATGCTCTCTCAAGAATCATAGTTTTTTATCCCTTCTTCTACACCGGTTATAAGTGCCGGGAGAGCGAGCTGAGGGAGGTTCTGAGTGAGTGGTATGTGAAGTGCCTGAGCCTTGTGGGCGTAGCCCTGTTTCTCATCCTGTGCATGCTTCTGATGCTGCCGGGAGAGAATGAAGGCATCATGCGCCTTCTTCTGGGACGCCCGATCGCAGGCAAGTTCACAGACATTCAGCCATGGTGCGGCCTGATCAGACTGGGCTACTATGCCGCAGCATACGGTGTATCCTTCATGATCATGGCTCTGGTGCCTTCACGAAAGATAACTTTTATTACGGAACATATCGGTGCGAGAAGTCTTCAGATCTACGGACTTCACTACGCACTTGTGATCATACTGGTACAGTCAACGCTGCTGCCGCAGAGGCTGCAGTCCGCAGTCGGCATCTGGTGGGCACCTGTCATGCTGGGAGTATCCCTGCTGATCATGCTCATCTGCAGTCTGAGAGTCGCCGGCTATATCTTCCTGCCGGTCTCGCATCCTGAGATCATGGCAGCTGAAACGAAACAGTAAGATAGCAGAAAGGGGTAATTATGGGAGTTAAAGATTACTGGAAAAAAAGTGCCTCCTTCAGAAAAGTGGTATGGGGTATCTATAAGCTGCCGGGACTTCACTTCCTGGTAAAAAAACCATACAAGTACTGGACGAAAGCAAGAACCTCCAGACATCTCTACAAGGTCTTTCCGGAGTATTACAATGCGCGAAAGAACAGACCCATCGATGAGAATAAGGTCCTGATCATTGACGCACAGTACGACCATCTGACCGACAGCTTCCAGCTGCTCTATGATGAACTGACACAGAAGTACAACTATGATGTTAAGACCATCTTCCTTCTGAAGCCTTACGTGCCGATCACCGTGTACTACGATAATGTATTCAAGATGCTGGACGAACTGTCCACAGCCAAGTACGTCTTCGTAAACCTGGCGAATGAAGTAATTGCAGGTCTGGATCTTCGTCCGGAGACAACTATTACCAACCTGTGGCATGCATGCGGCGCCTTCAAGAGGTTCGGCATCAGTACAGCTGATAAGATCTTCGGACCCAGTGCAGAGTCTTATGAGAAGCATCCGCGCTACAGCAATGTAAGATACGTTACTGTTTCCAGTCCGGAGATCATCTGGGCATATGAGGAAGCCATGGGCTTCAAGCCGGAAGACCACGTAGTTCAGGCAACCGGCGTCAGCCGTACAGACGTATTCTTCAAGGAGGATACCATCCGCAAGGCAGAGGAGCGCATCTACGAGAAATTCCCTGCAGCGAAGGATAAGAAGATCATTCTGTACGCACCAACTTTCAGAGGCCGCGTTCGTACCTGCACATCTGCCATCGTGGATGTGGAAGCCTTCTACAAGGAGTTCGGTGAGGACTATGTGCTGATCGTCAAGCATCATCCCATGGTCAAGGAGCTTCCTGAACTTCCGAAGGACCTGATCGGTTCCTTCGTATACGACGGAACAAGAGACATGGACATTCAGGATCTGCTGTGTGTAACGGATATCTGTATCTCAGACTATTCATCACTGATCTTCGAGTATTCTCTGTTCAACAAGCCGATGCTGTTCTATGCCTTCGACCTGGAGGATTACTTCGACTGGCGCGGTTTCTACTACAACTATGATGAACTTACACCGGGACCGGTGTGCAAGACGAACGAAGAGATGATCGACTACATCAAGCATGTGGACGAGCGCTTCGACAAGCAGGCCGTCATTGATTTCCGCAACAAGTTCATGAGTTCCTGCGACGGACATGCCACCCAGAGAATCATGGAGCTGGTATTCGGACGTGAGAGACTTGCGCAGCATCTGCTTCCGGGACAGGTGATGCCGGAAGAACTTCCGGAAAATCAGACAAGATCGTAATGAGAACAGGAGGCAGTCATGGGACTGAGAGCAATACTTAAAAAACTTGGAATACTGAGGCTGATAGGCCACGCCCGCAAGGATCATCTTCTGGGGCTGGAGCTGCCGCGTGTATATCGCAAGTACTGTAATCAGCCGGTGGATCCGAACAAGGTACTGTTCGTCGAGTACCGTTCTGCTGAGATCACAGACAGTCTCAGACTGTTATATGACGCTGTGAAGGATGAGAAGGCTGTTCATACACACTTCCTTCGCTCCGGTTTTACACACTGGAAACCATTCAGAAAGGCCAGTATTGAACTGGTAAAGGATGCTGCAACGGCTTCCGTGATCTTCCTGGATGACACGAACGATGTGATCAGCTGCCTGCCCCTGAGACCTGAGACTAAGGTCATCCAGGTATGGCATGCATGCGGCGCCTTCAAGAAGTTCGGAATGAGCACAGCTGACCTGAAATTCGGACAGGATCGCAAGTATCAGCAGCGTCATCCGGGCTATGCAAACCTCTCCTGCGTGACTGTTTCCAGTCCTGAGGTTGCATGGGCTTATGAGGAGGCCATGAATCTGAAAGATCACCCGGAAGTCATCAAGGCACTGGGTGTGAGCCGTACGGACGTCTTCTTCGATCAGGAGAAGATCAGAAGAGGAAGGGAAAAGCTGGAACAGGCATTCCCGGCAGCGGCAGGCAAGAAAGTGATTCTGTATGCACCGACCTTCAGGGGAGGTGTATCAGATGCCTACGCACCTTCACTGGATTACGAGATGCTGTATAAGCTGCTCGGTAAGGATACCGTTGTTGTTACGAAGCATCATCCATTTGTAAGAAGTCTGCCGGTGCTGCCGGAGAAACTGAACGGCTCCTTCGTATGGGATGCGACAGGAAAGATGGAGATCGAGGATCTGCTCTTCGCAGCGGATATCTGCATCTCGGACTATTCCTCCCTTGTCTTCGAGTATTCACTTCTGGACAGACCCATGCTGTTTTATGCGCCTGATCTGGATGACTATTATGACTGGCGTGGTTTCTACTACGACTATCAGGATATGACACCCGGAAGAGTATGCAAGAACATGGAGGAGCTCGCTGAAGAGCTTACAGGTCTGGAACAGAACAGAGATAAGGCACTGCAGGAAGTAGCTGCATTCCGCGAGAAGTTTATGAGTGCATGCGACGGACATTCCACAGAGCGTATTCTGCAGGAAGCTTTTCAGAAGTAAGACCGGAAAATACTATGGGAAATATAAGACAGGTTATCAAGATGGCAGCACAGAATATTGTGTTGCCACTGGTTTATAGGAGCGCCGGAGGCAGTCAGGTGGACAGAGACCTTGTGGTCTTCGCAGATGCCCACCACGACAGCAGACCGGAGAATATGGAGCTTCTCCGTCAGCAGCTGGAGAAGGACTTTAAGATCAGGGAATGCTACCTGGACACCGGAAAAGCCGGCGCAGGAACTACCTTCCGTTTCATGCGCGATTTTATGAAGCTGTATGCCAAGGCAGGGACAGTCGTCATCTGTGACAACTTCCTTCCGGTGGCGTCCTGCAAGAAAAAGCAGCAGACCAGAGTGGTACAGCTGTGGCATGCCTGCGGTGCGCTGAAGAAGTTCGGCTATGACACGGAGGATGATATTCCGGCGAATTACAGGGGAAATGTCTTTCAGAACATAGACCTTGTGACTGTATCGTCCGAGGCCTGCATAGAGCCCTTCGCCTCTGCCATGAAGCGCAGAAAAGATCAGGTTCAGGCACTGGGCGTGAGCAGAAGCGACCGTTTTCTGGATGATGCATGGAACGAAAGATGCAGAAGACAGTTCTACGAGGCTTATCCGCAGGCGAAGGGAAAGAAGGTAGTCCTGTGGGCACCGACCTTCAGAGGAAGCGCAGGGGATCCCCTGCTGGGCGACTTCGATCTGGACAGCCTGCAGAAAGAACTGGGTGAGGATTATCTGGTGCTTGCCAGACTGCATCCCCACATGGAGAAAAAGTTCGGTACCGGAAACTGCTCCATCCCGACAGATGAGCTCTTCCCGGTGACAGATGTGCTGATCGCCGACTATTCCTCTCTGATCTATGAGTATCTGCTCTACGGAAAAGCACTTGTCAAGTATACTCCGGACTATGATACTTACACAGCCAAGCGTGGGTTCTATCATCCCTATGAAGAGATTCCGGGCAGCTGGGTCAGAAGACAGGATGAACTGGCGCAGGCAGTAAGAGAAGCAGACACCCCGGCAAATGCAGAGAAACAGAAAGCCTTCCTGAACAAGTTCATGAGCGCCTGTGACGGTCATGCGACCGAGCGAATCGCGGAATGGATCAGGGAGCATCGCTGAAGGATATGATATGAAGATAAAGACAGTCATGAAAAATATGGTCAAGGGTTATATTTATGACCATATGCTTCCCCGCTGCTATGCGAAGGGAGCCCGCAGAAAGATCAACAGCCGCAAGGTGCTGTTCGTGGATGATCAGTACGATCAGATGACGGATAGCTTCCAGGTGCTCTACGATACACTGGTGAAGGACTATGATGTGGAAGTGCACACACATTTTCTGGGAAAGTCGTATGTCTCTAACGGTGAGTATATGAAGAGAGCCAGGGCTATGCTGGCTGATATGTCGGATGCAGGGTTCGTGTTCATGAATGTGGGAAGTGAAGCCGTGAGCTGCGTGAAGAAGCGGCCGGAGACAGTCATAACACAGCTGTGGCATGCCTGTGGTGCCTTTAAGAAGTTCGGCATGAGTGCAGCACGTCTGCCGGGAGGAGCCGGAGAGGAAGCAATGAGAAGGCATCCCTTCTATGCCAACCTGAATCTGGTGACAGTATCAGGTGAAGCGGTGATCCCTGCCTATGAGGATGCCATGGATCTGAATCCTGCAGACGGAATAGTACAGGCACTCGGAGTCAGCAGAACAGATATCTTCTATGATCCGGAAAGACAGAAACAGGCGAGAAAGAACATTCTTGAACGATTCCCGGCTGCAGCAGATAAGAAGATCATTCTGTATGCGCCAACCTTCAGAGGAAATGCAGGAAAAGCTCAGGGAGGCGCTAAGCTTAATATCGCCGAAATGCACAGACAGCTGGGAGATGACTATCTGCTTCTCATCAGGGAGCATCCCATGGTGAAGGAGAAGACAGAACTTCCGGAGAAACTGAAGGGAAGCTGGGTATGCGATGCCTCGGGAGATGTCCGCATCGAGGATCTGCTGATGACGGCGGATGTCTGCATCACAGATTACTCATCCCTGATCTTCGAATATGCGCTGATGGACAAGCCGATGATATTCTATGCACCGGACCTTGACGAGTATTTCGACCAGCGCGGCTTTTATGTGGACTATGAAAGCTGGGTGCCGGGACCTGTCTGCAGAGACCAGAGCAGGCTTACAGAGGAGCTGCTCCGCCTTAAACTCAGCAGCAGTGACAGAGAGGCGGCCGATCCATTTGCCGGTAAGCGCCATGCTTTCCGCGAGGAGAACATGAGCGCATGCGACGGACACGCAACGGAGCGCATTCTCAAGGCTGCATTCGGTCAGGCAGAGGAGCAGCTTCGCAGAAAAGAGGGCGGACGCTCTTGAATAAAAAACAGTATGTCTATATCGTAGAGTGCAGTGACGGCACCTACTATACAGGCTGGACCACTGATCCGGAGAGAAGGGTCAGGACACACAACAGTGGCCGCGGAGCCAAATACACCAGAAGCCGACTGCCTGTGAAACTGATCCACACCGAAACATATGAGGATAAATCCGAGGCGCTGAGACGGGAAGCCGAGATCAAGCGCATGACAAGGAAACAGAAGGAGAGATTGATCCATGGGCAAGATATTTTACCTGATGGGAAAAAGTGCAACGGGTAAGGACACGATCTATGAGGAGCTTCAGAAGAGGGAAGATCTTGAACTGAGGCGACTGGTTCTGTGGACCACAAGACCTATCCGCAGCGGTGAGACAGACGGTGTAGAGTATCACTTCACAGATGAAGCTGGACTTCAGCAGCTTCGCGATGAGGGTAAGGTGATCGAGGAACGCGTCTATCAGACGGTGATGGGCCCCTGGTACTATTTTACCGTGGATGATTCTTTCATCGATCTGGACAGAGAGAGTTATATTGCAATAGGTACCATCGTTTCATATAATAAGATAAAGAAATACTACGGCAGTGAAGTCGTTATACCTGTCTATATTGAAGTGTCTGACGGTGTGCGCCTGAAGCGTGCCATGAAGCGCGAGGATAAGCAGGAACATCCGAACTATGATGAGATGTGCCGCCGTTATCTGGCGGACCAGGCAGACTTCAGTGAAGAAAACCTGTCTGACGCAGGCATTGTGAAGCGCTTCAACAATGACGGAGACAGAGCCATGACCGTAGAGGAGATCACAGCTTACATTAAGCAGAATATGTAAATCAAGCGAAAGGAGGACAATCATCGCAGCATGAAAATGAAATATCAGTTAAGTAGGAAGTGTGACGGAGAAGCATTTCTGAAAAGACATAAGTGTGTGCTGCTTCTTGTCATATGTCTTTTCGCATGTATCGCAGCAGGCTCACCTTCCATGAGCAGCAGAGTATCTGCAGCTACGACAACCAGCTCTTCCAAGAAGAAGATAAAGAGAACGACGAAGAACAGCAGATTGATTCTGGTGGGAGCCTCCAGAATCAAGCAGATGAACCGGGCAATTGAGATCACCAGGGTGGAGACATGGAAACGAAACTGGAAGATCACCTGCATCGCCAAGGGCGGCGGCAAGTACACCTGGTTCAAGAACAAGGCTCTGAAGAAGCTTAAGAAGGAGCTTAAGAAGTATCCCTGCAGCAAGGTAGTCATCATGATGGGAAACAATGACCTGAAGGCCAATTCGGACGGCATGTTTTCCAAGTATGCCAAGATCTACAAGAAACTGATCAAGGACTATCCGAATGCTGAGTTTTATTTCCTGGACTCCACACCCAGCCGCAACGTAGCCAAGAACAAGCTCCGCATGACCTTCAATGCCAAGCTGGCCAAGCGCTTCGGCAGCAAGGCGATCGGAGGCTTCTACTATCTGGATAATCTCGGATACAGAACATCCTACAACAAGGAGCACTACGATGAAGTGACCAGCCGCTGGCTGTTCAGGTATGTTCTGGAAAAGATAGGCATCAAGGCGATCAACCTGAGGAATGAAGGATTACCTCTTCCCAACACGTATACAGCAGAGATCATCGATGACGGCCTTCTTCCGGACAACACCGATGGATCGGTCACTGAGACCGAGACTGAGACAGAACTTGCAGATACTGCTGCGAATACATCCGGCAGTGTGAGCACCGATGACGATACAGTATTGTCAGAGGAAAAAGAGACCGATAAAAAAGAGAACGGTGAGACGCAGGGAAGCTTGAACGGGTGAAACTGCGAAACCAGTCAGGAGCGGTTTCACCCTGCTAAGGCAGACAGAAAAACGTGACTGAAGAATGAGAGATCCGCTGCGGCGGGCATGGAACGATACTTCCTGCCTGCCCGGCGGATTTTTTGCGTGTTATGTACGGTGGTCATCGCCCTTCGAAAGTGTTACAATAATGGACGCAAGTCTGCACCGGAAAGGACAGAGATTATGAGAATGAAGAAGATCCTTTTGATCGCAACCGGCGGTACCATCGCTTCCAAATATACAGACGAGGGATTAAGTCCTCAGATCAGTGCCGAGGAACTGCTCGAATATGTTCCGACGGCTTCTGAGTTCTGCGAGATCGAAACCATTCAGCCCTTCAGCCTGGACAGCACCAACATGAGCCAGGACCAGTGGAAGATACTGACTGAACTGATCGAGAAAAAATATGAGTATTACGACGGCTTTGTTATCTGCCACGGCACAGATACCATGGCTTACACAGCAGCCGCTCTGTCCTATATGATCCAGAACAACAGAAAACCTGTTGTTATCACCGGAGCACAGCGCCCGATCGACCTTGCAGTGACTGATGCAAGAACCAATCTTCTGGATAGCCTGAGGTTCGCCTCTGATGACCGCGCACACGGCGTAAACATCGTGTTCGGCGGAAATGTCATCGCAGGGACCAGGGCGAAGAAGGAATTCAGTAAGAGCTACAATGCTTTTACAAGTATCAACTATCCTTCCATCGCTGTGATTCAGGAGAACCGCATCGTATTCTACATCGATGATAAGAATCAGATGGACGGCGTACTGACGTTTTACCATGAGCTGGATCCCAGGGTCTTCCTGTTTAAACTGATTCCGGGCAGCAGCGGAGAAGTACTGGACGAACTCATCGACCACTTCGATGCGGTGATCATCGAATCATTTGGCGTAGGCGGACTGCCGAATTACGGCGGGGACAGCTTCTATGAAGCGATCAAGAGATACACAGAGGCAGGAAAACTGATCATCATGGCAACTCAGGTCACCCATGAGGGAAGCGATATGTCCATCTATCAGGTGGGACAGACCATGAAGGAGACCTTCGATCTGCCGGAGTCCTATGATATGACGCTGGAGTCGGTTGTTGCCAAGACAATGTGGGCTCTGGGACAGACCAGGGATCCGCAGGAGTTCCGTAAGCTCTTCTACACGACAGTGAATCATGATATGCTGTTCCTGCGCATTTAAGAAGATCCTCAGGAGAGATCCTGTGATCACATAGAGTTACTTAGGAGGAAATTTTAATGACAAGAGATAATGCATGGAAGTCTTATAAAGAAGACGATCTTCGCGCTCTGAACGAGCTGTGCGAAGGTTATAAAAAGTATCTGGATGCAGGCAAGACCGAGCGCGAGTGTGTTCGCGAGGCAGTTCGCCTGGCTGAGGCAGCAGGATACAGAAACCTGAACGACATTATCGAGAACGGCGGCACTGTTGCTGCAGGCGATAAAGTATACGCTGTAAACATGGAAAAGAATATTGCCCTGTTCCACGTAGGTACAGGCTCTATGCAGAAGGGTATGAAGATCCTGGGCGCTCACATCGACAGCCCGCGTATGGACCTGAAGCAGAACCCGCTGTATGAGGATACAGACCTTGCTTACCTTGACACTCATTACTACGGCGGTATCAAGAAGTATCAGTGGGTAACCGTTCCGCTTGCAATTCACGGCGTTGTTGCCAAGAAGGACGGCACCGTTGTTAATGTAAACATCGGTGAAGAAGAGGGAGATCCGATCTTCTGCGTAACTGACCTTCTGATCCATCTGTCAGCTGATCAGATGACCAAGACAGGTGCTAAGGTCGTTGAGGGCGAAGCACTCGACCTTCTCATCGGCAGCCAGCCGAATGAAGATGCTGCAAAAGAACTGGCAGCAGGCGACGGAGAAGTGGATGACAAGACTCCGGCAAATGACGCAGTCAAAGCAGGCGTCCTGAAGATCCTGAAAGAGACCTACGGCATGGAAGAGGAAGATTTCCTTTCCGCTGAGCTCGAGATCGTTCCGGCAGGCAAGGCAAGAGACCTGGGCTTCGACCGCAGCATGGTTGCAGCTTACGGCCAGGATGACAGAGTATGCGCTTACACATCTCTCGTTGCCATGCTCGAGAGCGAGACTGAAGAGATGACCACCTGCTGCCTGCTGGTAGACAAGGAAGAGATCGGTTCTGTAGGTGCAACCGGTATGCAGAGCCACTTCTTCGAGAACATCGTTGCAGAGCTGATGAACTGCAAGGGCGAGTACAGTGAGCTTGGCCTCAGACGTGCACTCAGCAATTCCAAGATGCTGTCTTCTGACGTTTCAGCAGCATATGATCCGCTGTACGGCGCTGCATTTGAAAAGAAGAACTCCGCTTACTTCGGACGCGGTCTGGTATTCAACAAGTACACAGGTTCCCGCGGTAAGTCAGGTTCCAACGATGCAAATGCTGAGTACATCGCATGGGTTCGTAAAGTAATGGACGAAGCGGGCGTTAACTTCCAGACTGCAGAGCTTGGCAAGATCGACGTTGGCGGCGGCGGAACCATCGCTTACATCAGCGCACTGTACGGCATGGACGTAATCGACAGCGGTGTTGCTGTTCTGTCTATGCATGCTCCGCTGGAGGTAACCAGCAAGGCTGACATCTACGAAGCCAAGAAGGGCTACGCAGCATTCCTGAGAGGTTAAATTATGAGAGCGTATGAACGTTTACTGAAATATGTTCAGATCTACACTACCAGCGACGAGGAGACAGGCACTGTCCCGTCCACAAGCCGTCAGTTCGATCTGGCTAAGGTCCTGGTGGAGGATATGAAGGAGATCGGCATCACAGACGCACATGTGGATGACAAGTGCTATGTGTACGGCTGGATCCCTGCAACACCGGGCTATGAGGAGAAGCCGGCCATCGGTTTCATCGCACATATCGATACAGCACCGGATTTTAGCGGAGAGAATGTTAAGCCGCAGATTCATGAAAACTATGACGGCGAAGCGATCGTTCTGGGTGAGAGCGGAAGAGTTCTTGATCCGAAGACTTTCCCGGAACTTGCCGGAATGAAAGGCAAGACTCTGATCACCACCGACGGAACTACTCTGCTTGGCGCAGATGACAAGGCAGGTATCTCCGAGATCCTGACCATGGCAGAGCGTCTTATCACAGAGGAAAGACCTCATGGTAAGATCTGCATCGCCTTCACACCGGACGAGGAGATCGGCGGCGGGGCAGAAGATCTGGATATTCCTTACTTCGGAGCGCAGTACGGCTACACAGTAGACGGTGGCGTAAGAAGTGAGATCACTTACGAGAACTTCAATGCCTGCAGCGCAACCTTCGAGATCGAAGGTGTCAGCGTTCACCCGGGCGATGCCAAGAACACCATGGTGAATGCAGGTCTTGTGGCAACACAGATCGCCGGTATGCTCCCGGAGGCAGAGACACCGAGAGATACTGAGATGTATGAAGGCTTCTTCCATCTGACCAACATTGAGGGCAGCACTGAGAAGGCAGTCATGCACTATATCGTACGCGACCACAGTGAGGCTATTTTCGAGGCACGACAGGCAACCCTGAAGCACATCGAGAAGATCATGAACGAGCGTTACGGTGCGGGAACAGTTAAGCTGACGATCAGTCAGTCTTACCGAAACATGATCGAAAAGATCAGACCCTGCATGCACCTCATCGACAATGCCAAGGCTGTCATCACCGAACTGGGTGATACACCGGATGTATCTCCGGTTCGCGGCGGAACAGACGGCGCACAGCTTTCCTTCCGAGGGCTTCCCTGCCCGAACCTGGGAACAGGCGGCTTCAGCTTCCACGGTCCGTTCGAGCATATCGCTGCTGAGGATATGGACTTCGTGACAGAAGTGCTTCTCGGTATCGTAAAGAAATACGCAGAATAATGTAAGATAAGATGCCGGCTATCATTCAGGAAAGCAACTATACAAATGTTGCTTTCCCGAACGATAGCCGGCATTCTTTTTTTTACATCTTTGCGTTAATATAGAGTATATACCATCGAGTTCTGCTGAGAGGGAAGAGAATGAGATCAGATACATATGCAAGAGTTTCGAAGAGAAAACTGCTGACTGCCCTGCTTGCGGCAGCATGTTTTCTGCTTCTTCTGCTGACTGCAGATACATATTATGCGGAGGAGGCTGCAAGTCAGCCGTCGGCATCGGTTACAGCCTGCCAATTGACAGGAAAACGAAAACTTCAGGTGAAGGCGACACTTACGGCTTCGCGCAGTATACCGAAGAAAACGATCTATCTGTTCGCACTGGAAGCGGGAGCATCGAATAAGAAGATCAAGGCTTCGATAAAGCCGCTGAAGACCCTTAAGCTGAAGAAGACATCTGTGGAACCGATGTCATTGACCATCAATGTGAAAAAGTCGAAGACAGCGATCCGTGACATCGTAAACAGCAAGTTCGTTCTTGCCATTCGCAAAGGAAAAGGCAAGTATCAGATCATAAGCGCACCGCGCTATATCACGAACCCTTACAGGGCTGCGAAGTATAACTACGCGTTTCCTACTGTCAACTCGAAGAAGGGTCTGCAGGTCTCCGGGACCATGCCGGAGGATGCGAATGAGCTGAACATCAGACACTCCGTCCTCAACATAGTATTTTCCGAGATGATCGCGACTTCAGCAGAACACAGCAAGGAAAAGGCTTATTCCTACAAGTACAGGGGAAAGAAGTACTGGTTTAAGAAGAGTGTGATCCAGAGTTACGACAGACAGCTTCTTGAACTGAAGCAGTCCGATGCTGTGGTCAGTGCTGTTCTGCTGCTGGGCAGAAGATCTGATCTGGACTACCTGATCCCGCCGGGAGGCAGAGTATCAGGACACAGCTTCTACGCCTGGAATATGAATGACAAGAAGGCGAGAGGCCAGCTGGAAGCAGCTGTTTCCTTCCTGGCCGAGAGATATGCTTCGAAGAAGGCCGAGAACGGCAGGATCGTCAACTGGATCGTCGGCAACGAAGTGGACAGCTACAGCACCTGGAACTATGCGGGAAATCTTTCACTTACGAATTATGCCCGCCTGTATGCGGCCGCATTCAGAATGGTGTACAACACAGTTGCTTCGACTTACAAGAATGCAAGGGTCTATATTTCACTGGATCATCTGTGGAACACGAAGATCGCAGGCGGCTTCACGGCAAGCAGTATGCTGGAAGCCTTCGTGAGTGCCCTGGAAGAGGGAGGATATATCCCCTGGAACCTGGCATACCACCCCTACAGTTCGCCTCTTACAGAGCCTAAGTTCTGGGAGAATAAGAATAAGCAGCTGACGGATGAGCTCACTTCACCTGTCATCAACATGGGAAACCTGTCCCTGCTGACGAACTACATCCGAAGTCACTACGGCGCAGGATGCAGGATCATCCTGTCAGAGCAGGGATTCACATCGAAGCAGAAGGACAAGGATGTGTCTGCCGAGCAGTCTGCAGCCATCGTATACAGCTATTACCTGACGGAGAGTGATCCCCAGGTGGATTCCTTCATCATGAACCGTCAGGTGGATCATGTTGTGGAAGAAAAGCAGGGACTGGCCCTGGGCCTGTGGAACAACGATGCGATCTCCGATGCGTCCACGAAGAAGCCCGCCTGGTCCGTGTTCAAATACATGGACACCAACAGCACAGAGTCAGTCGCATCCCCGGCACTTTCTGTGATCGGCGCTGAAAAATGGGAAGATCTCATTCCCGGCTATAATGCGTCGGCCTACATGAAGACCACCATCGATCAGGCGAACCTGACTGTAATCGGTGGATACAAGGTCAGGGGGAAGATCGCTTCAGGCTGGAAAGCCTACGGACCGGTACTGAAGAATGTCACGGTCAATAAAAAGAAAAAGACCTACTCTGTGTCCAGAGCAGGCGGAAACCGTAACCGTGGGTTCGGATTCGTTCAGAACTTTAAGAAGAAGCTGAGTTTCAGCAATAAGCCTGTATTCGTCCTGAACCTGAAGGCAGAAGGAGCGAAAGCCGGTAAAGTTATTGCCAAGGTGCGCTTCCTTTCAGGAACCCACGTCCTGGAATGTGAACAGGAGATCAAGGCAGGAAAGAATACGAAACTGGGTGTTTCACTTGCCGCATGGCCTTACAGATCGAAGGTCAGCCGTATAGAAGTCTCTGTGGTATGCCCGCAGGGATGGAACAGCGGAGCATCCGTAACAATGAAGAACCCGGGAAGGGCAAAATAAAGAAGATGGCTGATGCAGATGCATCGGCCATCTTCTTTATTTTGTTCTTACTGGGGATCTGGGCAATATCCATGGCGAAGGGAATTACCTGGCTTAACTTGGACGATTTCCCACCAGTGCACATATAAAAGCAAGTCGGTGGGAATGAATTGGCTTCAACCCAGTCGATTTTCCCACCAGTGCACATATGAAAGCAAGTCAGAGGGAACGAGTTGGCTTTCAACTCGGTCGATTTACCCACCAGTGTACATATGAAAGCAAGTCAGCGGGAACGAGTTGGCTTTTAACCTGATCGATTTTCCTACCGGGACACATATAAAAGCAAGTCAGTGGGAAAAATCTGGCTTGCTCCAGAAATTTCTTCCCACTGCCACATATGTTTTAACAAGTCAGTTGGAAAAATCTGGCTTACCTTAGAAATTCCTTCCCACCGCCACATATGTTTTTAACAAGTCAGTGGGTATTTTCTGACTTTAGGTTCTAGGGATCTGGGCAATATCCGTGGCGAAGGGAATGACTTGGCTTAACTTGGACGATTTCCTACCAGTGCACATATAAAAGCAAGTCAGAGGGAACGAGTTGACTTTCAATCCGGTCGATTTTCCCACTGGAGCACACTTATAAGCGAGTCGGTGGGAGTGAGCTGGCTTGAACCCGGTCGATTTTCCCACTGGGACATACTTGTAAGCAAGTCAGTGGGAAAAATCTGGCTTGCTCCAGAAATTCCTTCCCACCGCCACATATGCTTTTAACAAGTCAGAGGGAAAAATCCGGCTTATCACAGAAATTCCTTCCTACCGCCACATATGCTTTTAACAAGTCAGAGGGAAAAATCCGGCTTAGCTCAGAAACTCCTGCCCTCTGCCATGTCTCTTTCACTAGTCACAGCAGGTCTGCGTCCTCCGGTATATCATAATCATCTCTTGCGTTCT